>Ga0306923_10000473_pt1 | contig 31602 bp, 31 predicted proteins | sample sta12Can44000108_FD_203841 | JGI IMG/M metagenome (GOLD analysis project Ga0306923, IMG submission 203841) | Lab enrichment of tropical soil microbial communities from Luquillo Experimental Forest, Puerto Rico - statanox.12C.anox.44.000.108 (v2)... | ecosystem: Environmental > Terrestrial >... | reverse complement strand
CTCGATGGCTTTTTGGAATTCGTCAACAATCAGGCCGACGGATCGATTCTTCGGCTGCGTTCTCGCCAACTCCTCCAGACCATCCAAGGCTTCTACGAACAAGGTCACGTGATGTTCCGAGGAATCGACGGCACTCACACCTACTTTGGCTGTCCATTCCCGTTCCGTCATGCTGAAGTTCAATTCCGGTCGAAGCTTGGCAAAGAATTTGCGAATGAGCTCACCAGTTCTCTCAATGCTCCCTTTCAGGCGCTTGGCAGCACCGGCCACCAATGCGTTCACCAGTAGATCGAGCGAGGGGTAGCTTTCGGCATCAAGGCGAAGCACGACCGCACCGTCCCCTCGTAAGCGGTCCTCGGCCGCCTTGAGGATGGAAGTCTTGCCGTAGCGACGCGGACCGATCATGAATAGTTTTCCGCCCTGGTGGATCGTCTGTACCACCTCGGTCACTTCGGCATCGCGGTCCACAATCTCATCGACCCCCAGTTCTCTGCCAAACTCAAAAGGATTATTCATGGCACTTAATAGTATCACACACTTATGTATGGCACATATTAGTACCACAAATCTTGCGGTAAAGCGGTCAGACAAACATAGTGGAAGAGAATTCCGTCAGCCATTTTTGATCGCTGCGCCCCTCTCTTCGATTGCAGCCCTCATTCCATTCAGGGTGTCTAGAGTTTCGCGGGCAATTTTTCGTCTCGCGATTAGGTTCAGCAGCTTGGCTTTCAGAGTCGGTGTGGAGTAGTAATGGCTGATCTGTATCTTCGTAGAAGACGGCCCGACACGTTGCAGCGTCGTTTCCACCACGTAGTCAGGCAAGATCTTGCTTATTCCGAACGTGTCCTCCGGCAGTACAGTGACCAGCCTCTGCATTGGAACGATTTCGATGTCCTTCTCAACGCACATGTGTTTTCCGCCTGAGAGGTGGCATCGATACGAAACGCCCGGTCCACGGAGAGCTTTTCCTGAGAGTAGCTCCACTTCGACTACGCGAGGATGAAAGGTAGGGATTTTCGTAATATCCATGTTGAACGCCCATACCGTCTCCAGCGGAGCGTTGATGATCACTTCTTGTTTGGAACGAAACGGCGGTCTCATGTGTTTCTCGCAAAATTCTTTTACACACAGGCGCACCAAGCCGAACTGCTATGGTAAGTCAACGAGCGGCATTCCTAACGAGAACTTATGGAATCGACCGAACCTGCTCGATTAAGCCGGGTAGCCGAAAAGCAGACACTCGGCTGACACATTTTGGACGCAAGGCTGGCAAGTCCCACCAAGTTACGATCTGGTTCTGGATCGCGACAGGCTCTACATCGGTAGACAGCGAGCGTGAACCGCCAGTGGGTGCGCAACATTCAGAAGACGCTGCAGTTTAAGCTGTCTATTGGCGGCGAGTATTTCAGCGGCACGGCTCGTTTCGCCGCACAGGTGAGCTTTCTTCTGTCTGCCGAACACCACGACCTGGTTGAATCGCACAATGTTTTGGCCTTCCTCGGCAGGTAGAGGCTAATAGACGAGTTTGATGCGCCCTGCATTCCGCATGTTTCCTCCGGGTAGGCGCGGCAGTCCGCTGAAATGAAGAATGGCTGTACTGCCACTCATCGAGTCCCGGGTTGATTACATTTGTGGAAGTTATAGCTTAGGAACAAAGGCTAAAGTGCTTGGTGAAGGGGACCATACCAGGTCGATGATCACAAGTTCTCACACCATCACAATTGCTGTTGTCCACCCGATCACGCGGCGCATCTTCCACCAATTACTGTGCCGAGGTTAATAATTAGCGGGCACCCACCTCACCCACAGTGGTTGCCCAACCCTTCGCAGGATCCTCCAGGCTGCCGCGTCTGGAGTCGTTGGAGCGCGAAAGAAGAGGGCTCCCAGCCGCGGTGGAACTAGTTCAGGAAAGCCGGCTATGCAGGACCCTTGCACTGGAATCAATCGATCTAAAGGCGCTATCGAACGCCGAATCCAAAGGCGTTAGGGAATCCAGCAAGGATCGTATCGATTTCGAAAACGGTCAAAATGCGCATGGCGGAGCATCCGCGTAACTTTGTCTGGTTAAGTGCAAGAATTTCTTATGAGGCTTACTAGGCTATCTGTAACCCTCCTGTTTTCTGTCAGCGCTTCTTGGTATTGCGCTTGCCCCTCTTGCCTCTCCACAATCGGGACGGGTATCGGTCGATGAGAATCGGGATCCTAGGGAGATCAGTGTTTGTGACTGTTCTGGCTCTCTTGGCGATACTTTTGTTCTGGTATCGAGCTTTTACCAGGCTTCGCGGATTCTCGCTTGAAAACCAGGTCAACTCAGACAATCTGAATCAGCCGGATTCCGTGGACCCGCAAGCGCTACTGGCAGAGGCCAATCGTTTCTATTGGCTGAACAACGGGCAGAAGGCCGGGCCTTTGTACGCCAGGGCGGAGGCACTTTTCGCACAGCGTGGCGACGCCCGCAATGAGCTCTACGCAAAGATTGGCCGGCTTCGATCGCAATCCGAGACGATGTCGTTCGTCAATCTCTCCCGATTTCTGGGCGACCAATTGTCCAACCCTGCTGTGCGCAATGACGCGGAATTGCGGCTGTGGTGTCTGGCAGCCAAGGGCTATACCGATATTGAGATCGACTATCAGGTGGAAAAGCGGGACTGGCTGGAGGCACGCGAGATAGCAAAAAGCCTCGGTGAAGACCGCTGGGTAACCAGGGCCGACGGAGAACTGGGCATCATTGCTTTTCTGGAAGGAAAGACCGGCCAAGGAGCAAAGCGGTTGGGGTCGGCGCTGGTCTCGACCATGACGAACGGCGACGTGGGTGGTCAGGTCCGTTTCCTGGAGATGTTGGGGAACGGGATGGTGGAGGTCAACCGCAATAGCGAAGCACTCATGTTTTTCGAAAGAGCCATAAAACTGGCGGAGGCCGATAAGGATTCCGGACTCCCCTTCATGGGCTACGAAGGGAAATCGGCCGCGCTAGCTGCCTTGGGAAGGCCAGAGGAAGCCAAGCGAGTGATTGAGAATGCGTTGGCGAGTGCCAGACTGCTGCAAAAGCAAGGGCATTCCGCCCAGTTGTTGATCGTCCTCGGCCAGCTCGCTGCGCAACAAGGCAACAAACTCGAGGCAATCGCGGATTTGGAGGATGCAGGCCAACTTGCAGATCAGATCTCCTTCTACCGCATGGAAGCTGACGCTATGTTCGAATTAGCCAAGCTTTATCGCGATCTCGGAGACGTTGCGACCGCCGAAGCCCGCGCGACGCAGGGTCTGGCTGCAAGCCAGCGTGTTGGAGATCGCTATTACGTTCCACGCAACTTGACTGTCTTGGCCGATCTGAAAGCCCGTCGTGGCCACATCACGGAGGCACAGCAACTTTACAAGCAGGCCGAAGACGTCATTGACGCGATGTTGGGCGGAGACGATTCGTACTGGAACAGTTCGATGGCAGCAGCTATGAGCCAGACCTACCTGCAACATTTCGAACTCCTTGCAAAGCAAGATGATACCGTCGGCGCCTTCCAAGTATTGGAGCGCGTGCGCGGACGAACGCTGGCGGTCGTACTGGCAGACACGAAAGCTTCTCCGAGATTAGGGGATAACGAAACAGCAGCCGTTGATGGATATGTGGCCGACATCCAATTGCGAATCATGCAGGCCAATAGCATCAGCGAGCGCCAACAGCTTCTCGATGAGTTGGCCGAGTACGAATGGCGATCGCGGCTAGCATGGAACCAAGGAGATCACGGATTTCCTCTCGAACCTGTTCCGCTGTCCCAGGTGCGAAAGGGTCTCAAGCCAGACGAAACACTTCTGGAATACGTACTGGATGAACCAAAGTCATTTTGCATCGCAATTTCTCGCACGCGGGCAACCCTACGAGCATTGCCGATCGGGCGCAAAACAATTGACCAAGCCGTCCAACGCTATCTCGATGACATCCGAGCCAAAAAGCCCGGAACAGAAGAAGCGAAACAGTTGTACAGTTTGCTCATTCAGCCGCTGGGTGAGTTGGCAAATAGCAAACGATTCATCATCGTGCCAGATGGCATTCTGAACCTACTGCCGTTCGATGCACTGCAGAACCGCGAGGGCCAGTATCTGCTAAAGTCTGCCGTTATTAGCTATGCGCCCTCTGCCGCTGTGCTCGATGCTCTGCGTCGAAAGAGCAATCCGCAGTGGCTGCCCAAACCGCTTCTCGTGGTGGGAGATGTCGCATACGAAAACCAGGGCGGCTCAGGGCGAAGAATCGCGGCACCCGATACCTTATCCGGGCGTTTTGTGCGTGGTTTCGCAGATTTTGCGGGAGTGCCGCTTTACGACCTGCCTCAGACGCGGACGGAGGTGGAGAATATCGCTAAAATTGTAGGAAAGAACGTAGAGATCCTTCTGGGTAATACCGCCACTGAGTCCGCATTTAAGAAAGAGCCACTGAACGAGTTCCGCGTTTTGCATTTGGCCGTCCACGGGTTCGCTGACCCGCAATATCCTGAGCGATCCGCCTTGGTCCTTGGGGCGGATCCGAAATCGGGAGAAGACGGGCTGCTCCAGGTGCGAGAAATCAAACGCCTGAGGCTCAACGCAGAGCTGACCACCCTTTCTGCCTGTGATAGCGGGGTTGGGAAACTGCAGGGCGAGGAAGGCGTCAGCGATCTGGCGGAGGCGTTTCTGGCTGCCGGATCGAAAACTGTCGTGGCCAGCCTGTGGAGCGCCGATGACACCTTCGCCAGTGCGCTGATGCAGCGCTTCTACGAGCGACTGGCATTGGGAGAGAGTACGAGGTCAGCGTTGCGTGGCGCCAAGCTGGATATGTTGACGAAATACGGTGAACAGGTGAGCCCCTTTTATTGGGCAGCATTCGTGGCGATTGGGGACGCTTCTGCGCCAGTCGGGATTAGGGAGCAATGAATCTGAATCTGGAACAACGAACGAAGATCTTCGACAAAGTCTGCCGATTGGTGGAGACCAAGCACTTCAATCCCGCGATGAATGGAGTGGATTGGAAGGCGCTTGCCAAGGACCAACGCGACCAAATCCTCGCGTGTGAAGAAGCGGAGGCTTTCGAGAAGGAAGTCAACAAGCTGGTGGGGGAACTCAAGACGAGTCACACAGGATTCCGTCACGCCGGGGCACGAAATATACCGGCGCGGCATGCCATCAATGCAACCCTGCACCGGTTCGGGGTAAACGGGACCGAGCACTGGATGTTCCAGGACGTGCATCGGGGAGGCCCAGCATACCTGGCGGGAATACGGCCCGGCGATCTGTTGGTTGGGTATGGCGAACGCGAAATCCGGCCACCAGAAGAATTGAACTTCTCTGCTGGACAGTCGGCCCACCTGACCGTTCAGAAGCTCGACGGAGCGGTCCAAAGGGTTAAGATTCAATTACCGGTGCCCAGGAACAAGAAGCATCCTGTCACACCTCCTGAAGCAGTTTACGCGGAAATGCTGACTGATGAAATCGGCTTGCTTAAAGTGGCGATGTTTCCTGGTGCTATCGGAATTGATGTGGCCAAAGACATTGATAGAGGGGTCGCGGCCCTGAACGGCTGCGGCCGGCTCATTATGGATTTGCGCGGTAACACGGGTGGAGGAATCGGCGGTCTGAGGCTGATGAGCTACCTGACTCCTGGGAAGCTGGAAGTCGGTTACAGCCTCACTCGCAAGCGCCGTGAGCGTGGCTATCGAAGAGAAGAGCTCACTCGTTTCGGTCGGATTCCCTCGCACAAATCGACTCTGCTCTGGCTGGTAGCGCGCTATGCATTCGTGGATAAGTCAATCCTAGTTATTACCGAAGGACTTGGTCCGCGCCGCTTTCACGGACGCGTCGTTCTCATGGTGAATGAGCACACCGCGAGCGCAGGCGAGATGGTAGCGGCATTTGCAGAGGAAAACAAACTGGCAACCATCGTGGGCACCAAAACACCGGGTCGGCTACTCAGCGGCGGCGCTTTCAAAGTCGGGCACGGTTACATTCTGGGACTGCCTGTTGCCGCTTATCTTACGTGGCGGGGGAGGATGTTGGAGAACGACGGCATTAATCCGGCTGCTCCAACTGAACTCTCGCGAGAAGAATTGCGAGATGGCAGAGACACGCAGATCGAAAAGGCAATCGAGGTCGTGAGGACTCTCTAACCGGAAGCCGACTTGCCCTAAGACTTCTGGGGAGTGATCGGTCTCTCGATGAGTACATTGTCGATGTTGCACTGGTTGTTCGAGGGAAACAAAAGCGTGTCATCGAACGGCATCCGCCTCGTATCATCGCTCTTTGTTCGTATGGTGCGACCATTGAGTCTGTAACAAAACCCCTTCCAACGGACGCCCACGACCAGCACAGTTCCGTGCTGCGAGGCACCAGTAAGACCTCTTCTCCATCTAACACCACGAGCAACCTGCCCCTTCTGGGACGCTGGAAAGCGGAACTGAGCGTTTCAAGTCAGGCTTTACAAGATCCTTCAAATTCCTAGGCCTCACCCGCGCGCTCTTAGTGCCTCAGGCAACCAAGGGCGATGACTCCGTCACCTGGATCGGCAAAGTGAAATGGAATGTTGCTCCTCGTCTATCGTTAGCGGTAGCCCACAACCGTCCGCCATGCGACTCCACAATGGACCGGCTGATCGCCAGGCCCATACCGCTGCCTTGTGGCTTGGTTGTAAAGAACGCAGAAAAGATCTGGTCCATCTTCTCCGTTGGTAGACCCACGCCGGTGTCACTGACCGAGAACAGCAGTTGAAAATCCTGGCACAGCGACTTCACCATAAGCTCTCCGCCCGAGTCCTTCATGGCCTCGATGGCGTTAAGCGTGAGGTTCATGAACACCTGCTGTAGCTGCACACGTTTGACTTGCGGATGACGGGCTAACGGAAGCAGAGAATCAGGGCGACAGCGCAGCCTCCCGCGCAGCCCCTTGGAGCGTGGGATTCCGTCGAATAATGCCAAAGCTTGTGTTGAATCGTAACAGTTGGCTCCCGTTGTCCTGATGGCAACGAAATGCCATGCCCGTCGCAGATCAAGTGGCGCTTACTGCCGCTTTTAGCTCGATCTATCGGATTCGGTCCTGTTTGCTGCCCCAAAAACTGCACGCACGGAACAAGTGTCGATGATGGCACGCGACCAGTGAAAGCCAGTTCAGAAACGCGAAGTGAATCAAATCCCAAACACCCATCCCGGGGTTTTGTTACAGCTTGTTATTTTAGGTGAGCTATAAGACTCGCACTCGATACCGAACCCATTCAAGTCCCTGCTGCCGGAGTGCAAGGAGATAAATACCGGGCCTAAGATCCCGAAATTCCAGGTCTGCTCGCAAAACGACAACCCGGTCGTGTAGCTGTGCTGTGCCGTTAGCACTCAAGAGCTGGTTGCCCGATTCGCTTAGTAGGTTGAGTTCGTAGCTTCCTTCCACACTGCCAATCGGCAAGTCTAGAACCAGGTGCTTCGCTGAGCGTTGAACTTCGAGAATCCGAAGATCCGTTTGAGACGAACTCTGTCCCCGCACCACTGAGACACCGCGAAGGTCTAGAACAGCCGTTTGAGGACCCTGCACGGCGTGGTGAGTTTGCACCCATAGCCATCCTGCCACAACGAAGATCACAACCGCAGCAGCGGCGAGCCAGGCCTGCAGGTGACGCCGTTGGGTCTCGGCCTGTTCACGCAGCTCAGTGAATTCCTGATAGCACGGGCTGCAGGCACTGAGGTGATCCAGCCACTGCTGGACCTCCGCGAGTCGTAGCTTGTGGAATGCGATTCCTTTAAGCACCACTGAGTCGGGGCATCCAATGCGGTCGGGGTTGGGAAACTGGTGCGAGAGACTCCGCGTCAGCACATCAAGGATGCGCAGTTCATCTTTACTGAATTCGTCTCGATCGCCCAAAACCTTCCTGCTTTCTTTCGGGTGGTCGCCACGCACGGAAACGCCAAGCCGACTGCGGCGATCAGAACCGAAGCCACTTGCCCGCCGTTGATCGTTCATTTGCCGTACCTCAAGCGGGCCGCGAGTTTGCGAAGTGCATTGTGAAATCGAGCCTTGGCGGCTTGTTCGCTCAAACCTATCTGTTCAGCGATCTCTCGCCAGGAGTAACCGTATTGCTTGGCCGTCCAGACTCTGCGTGTCCAATCGTCCATATTTCGGACGACCTCTTCGACCTGAAGAGAACGTTCTACATTGCGCGGCGACTTGGCGTCATGGGCCCCTGGAAGCTGCTCCAAATCACGAGTCGAAGGTACCAGTTCGATCGTTTCTTGCCTTCTGCGTTCCTTCTTCAGAGCACGATTGAAGCGATGATGAAAGACCCCAAACAAGTAGGCGTCCAGATCGACAATACCTGGAGCCTTGCGGTTGCGCCGCGCCACGGTTTTGGCAACCGACTGAAGGACGCCTTCCCAAACTTCCGCCGCTAATGCGATTCCATCGGCCGAATTCTTGTTCGAAAGTTCGCGGCAGGCATGGGCTTGTATCCGCGGCCAAAGCCTGGTAGCGGCCGCAGTCAACTCCCTTTCGAGTGGTTGAATTTTCTTGTCCGAGGAACTTTTTGACAGGACCCATTCAGGGTTCAATTCCGGGCTCGGCATCCAGGGGCCTCACATCTCCTGTTAGGGTTCGCCGGCCAGAAGAGCAGAGTGACATTTCGCGCGAATAGGTGTCAAGCTGCGGATCGATGCTTATCTGGTTTTTGTTGTGTCCTTTCGACACAACTCGTCACAACAATCACTTACAAATCTGGATGGAGCGCGACCGTCAGCCCGCGCTCAACGTTGTAAAGCACGTCCTCGAAATTTTCTTTGATACTTTTTCTGCCCCGATGTTCCTTCAATAAATGTGGGAAGAGTCCTCACAAAGAAACCGCCGCTTTCATAAGTCGCTGGCAAACCGGCATCACGCCGTTTGCCGAACGCCACGCCTCTTCGTCTCGATCGAAGCTGTGTCGGCCGCTCCGTCTGCAGATTCAAGAAAATAGTGCCACGGAGTGCGTGCACTGCAAACCGCAGCCAACTTCGCTCTCGAATGGCGTAAGAACGCTCGCGATCATGGGTTGCAATATGTCGCGCAGCAATCTCTCGACAATGGTCGTTCTGTAGTGAGCGTGAGCAATGTCCGAGGCTCCGAAGCAAAGTGGTGATAAGGAGAGTAGACGCCGCGCGGCTGTTGACCAGATGCTGATGTCTGCAATGCAACAGGGGCCGACGAAGAAACGCGAGGCGATCAACCGAATCCTCGAACTGGTCCCACACTGGACGCGCGGCGATTGCTGGAAGCGTATCCGCTACCTGCGCAAGAATTTAGCCCGCAACAACTCTGAAGGCCGTCGCCCTGACACGGCGAAGACATCAAGGCCGCATGCTCCAGTCACTCGGTCGGCCGGAGTACCTTGGACGCCGACGGATGACGATGCCCTGTTTCGGTTAGCCGGGTATGAACCGGTCAAGAAGATTGCCCAGCGCATGGGCCGTTCCGTTCAAGCAGTTCGCTACCGTCTTGGAACAGTGGGAATAAGCGCGAGAGTCACGGATGGATGGTCGTTGCGGGCCTTGTGCAAACTCCTGCGAGTGGGTCCCGCGCGACTGCGATGCCTCATCGGAAACGGGATCTTACGGGTGCGCGATCCGCGTGTGACGGTAAGCTCTTTGGCAACATGCTGTGAAAAGAACGCCGCATCCTTGTCCGCTGCCGTCCTCGAACGGACTGCTGCAGTTTTCGCCTCAGAGGAGGCTGCATTCTCCTGGGAGCGAACTGCGGATCTTCTGGACGTGACCGTGGCGCAGGTACAGGAACTGATCTGCTCTGGCCAGTTGAAGCTGGTTGATTGGTTTGTGACCGACAGGTCATTTGAAGGCTTTTGCAAGAAGCACGGCAGCGAAATCAATCTAGCACTTCTCGATCCGGCAACAGCGAAGTGGTTGCGCAACGAGTATGGCGTAACCGATGCCGCTTTGAGCACGGCCAACATCTCTCGCGCTCAAAAACACGCGCTCACTACCCGAACCTGTGCCTGCGGAAGAAAGATAGCCGGCAACCCGTACTACAGGCATGTACGAGCCTGCCGTGCGGCCAGCGTAGCCGCCAGCAGACAACGGTGGAATATGCTTGACTCAAACAGTCGGATTCACGTGAGCCTTCAGTCGAGGTCGACGAAAGAATCGGATTCTTTGCGCCAATTGGCGAAAGGCGGGTAAGGGCTTGGCAGTGTCTCGCGCCAAAACTCGTCGCAGATCGGCAAATTCCATTGTCCGAATAATTCGCCGAGCTTGCTCGTCGGCACGAACACGAGAAGTTTCTAGGCCATTTCTGAGCTCAATTGTCGTGACGACCGACGAACAGCGAACTCCGCCAGAAGATACTCGCCGGGAGGAACCTAGGCCCAAGTGACGGATTCCCCCTGGCGCTTAAAGGTGCCAACTAGACCATACGAGTGTGCCGCGGCCTGTGGAGTTAAATCATCGGCGACCGCCGAATTGATGAGCTACGGGCAGCACATGTAATCCTGTTTCGCACTCTCTAACAACGACCGTGCTGCTGACGCCTCCCCGTGTTTTGGGCCACAACTTTCGAACGCTTAACGCTTATAGCCAATCTTGCGCAGCAGATCCCGTCGCCAAGCAATGTCGTCTGGTCCCTCGACACCTTTTGGTGAGGCCCCGTCGATCAGCCCCAGCACTCCCCTACCCTGGTCGCTAACGGCAACAATGATTTCAACCGGATTAGCGGTCGCGCAAAAGATTGAGCAAACTTCGTGCACGTTGCGGATGGCATTCAGCACATTGATCGGGTAGGCAGCGGCAAGAACCAACACGAAGGTATGTCCGCAAGCGAGTGCCTGCGCGTTCCTTACGGCGATCTGTTGCAGCGTCGGATCGTTTCCGTCCGACCGTGTCAAGCAGGCACCAGAGCTTTCGTTGAAAGCCAGACCGAACTTGGCGTAAGGCGCCGTGGTTGCGACAGCCTCATACATGTCTTCTACAGTCTTGATGAAATGTGCCTGGCCAACAATGATGTTAGCCTCGGCAGGAAATTCCATGCGAACTGACCTAATCTCGAGCATAGTTGTTCCTCCGCTGGCTTCTAAAGATAGACCTCGAACAACGTTGAACGATGTCCGTGAGGTCGCTGAATGACTCAGGGATCTGAACGGGTATCGTTGTGTGCCAGTGGTAGGATGCATGCCAGATGGCAACGACCTCCACCATGCGGGCTGCCCAGATTCGAGCCTATGACGGCAAACCAGAGAGTGTTTCTTTAGTTGAGTTGCCTGTGCCGCGGCCCGGTCCAGGACAGGTGCTTGTTCACGTTGCCGCTTCACCCATCAACCCATCCGACCAGATGTTCCTCCGCGGTCTTTACGGGTTCAAGAAACCTCTTCCAGCGGTGCCTGGATTTGAAGGGAGCGGCACAGTTGAGGAGACGGGCAGTGGATTCAGGGCACGCTTTCTAAAGGGACGCCGGGTTGCCTGTGCCGCTGTTGATCCCAGAAGTTCTCAAGGCATGTGGGCGGAATATGTACTGACCTCAGCGCAGTCCTGCGTGCCGCTCAGCGATCACGTAACCATGGAGCAGGGCGCGATGATGCTTGTCAACCCGTTGACTGCGTGGGCGCTGCTCGATGTTGCGCGACGGGGCAGACACAGGGCAATTGTTCAAACCGCCGCCGCTAGCGCTTTAGGCAAGATGGTGCTGAAGCTGGGGCGAAGGTTCTCGATACCGGTGATCAACGTCGTCCGTCGCTTCGAGCAGGTTGAGGCCCTACATGCACTCGGTGCCGACCACGTGCTAAATAGCAGTGACGAAGGATTCGACTCAAAGCTCTGTAAGCTTTGCCGAGACTTGGGCGCCACCATCGGCTTCGATGCAGTGAGTGGCGAAATGTCCGGTCGGGTGTTGCGGGCACAGCCCGATGGAAGTGAGCTAATCGTCTACGGTGCCCTATCACTCGAAGCCAACCAGATCGACCCCATGTCGCTGATCTTCGAGGCTAAGCGCGTGAAGGGGTTCTGGCTGAGCGAATGGCTGCACCACAGAAGTGTGTTGGGCCAGTTCAACCTGGGCCGGCACGTGCAGAGCCTACTGGCAGATGATCTGAAGACCGAGGTTCACGCCCGAATGCCGCTGGAAAAGCTAGCAAGCGCGTTGGAAGAGTATGCGGCCAACATGACTTCCGGCAAAATCTTATTAGTGCCTTGAGCGAGATCTGGTGTTCTAGGAGTGGGTGACGAATGTGAACGTTGCCGAGGCGCTCTCAAACGTTATAGTCGGCAAAGACCTACACGAAAGTTTGTAACCAACGCAGGCCGAAAGCAGCTGATGCAGTCGCCATGCTTCTTCTTTCTCACACTCGGATAGATGATCCCTGGCAACCCGTGCTGAACAAGCACTTGAGCTAATCGCTGTGAGGCAGCGTAGCAGCTGATGACCGGTAGCTCGGTCGTCGTGGGAGGTCGGTCAGCACCTGCGCGCCGCACGAGCCGCCAGCATCTGAAAACCGCTGCGTCTAGCATTCAAGGACGAATACCAAGCCATTGAACAGAATGCGGAAAAGCTGAGCCGATGGGCACAACTTGCGCGCAGTGACCATCAGTGGTGCAAATATAAGGATGCGGAGCGGAACACACTCACAGCGGTCGCAATCGATGGCAAGTTCATCTTCTACGGTTCTGCCAAGAAATGACTCGTGTGGTGAATGTGCCGGAATGTCAGGTTAACTCGTGGTAGGGCCACAGCCGGTTCTTTTGGCACCTCATGCTTGAAGTTCCTCTGCGTGTTTCCCGCCATGATGAACAGGCTCCCATGGGGCAGCCGTTCCGCGAATGCAAGCACGCCATTTTTGTCTTTCAGACGAAATAAACGTTCCGTGCCCAGGCTGACCGAAGCGATTACCGGTCCCATTTCCGGTTCTGCGTCCGCATGCGGTCCAACGCTGTCGTTTCCGTTCTTGTAAAGATTACAGAGCACAGCGTTGTAGCCCAGCCTCGGCAAGCCCAAATTGGAATAAGCGATCGTGGGTGTGGCTTCCTCGACGCGAGTTCTCAGGGAGAGCAATTCTGGAAGCCAGGCGAGCGGCTTGTACTCGCGTCGCGAATATGTGTAGTTGCTACCGGGATCGCCATAGTACGCTTCGTCGCGTGGCACAGCTTGCCTGAACGAGGTTCTGTGTCGCTGCCAGACGCACTTTGTGCGTAAGACATCGAACAAGATCGTCGCTTCGTCCACGCTTAGGAAGTTCCGCTCGTAATAGATTTCCGCTCCCGGGATGAGAATCGTCTCCATCATTCGCTACTCGAAAAGGACCGGCTGTGCAGCAACGTCATCGGGTTCGCAAAAGTTGCTCAAGCCAACGCCGACAAGCCGATAGCGCTGCTGCGGTCCGAGATCCACCCGCTCGCGCAGTTTCAACGCGATGTCAATTAATTGTTCGCAGGAAGAGGGTGAGGAGCTTGCCGTGTGGCTGCGTGTGAGGATCTTGAAATCGCTGGTCTTCAGCTTCAGAACTACCGTGCGGGCGACGCGCGATTCCTTGCGCGAGGCGAACCAGAGCTTTTCTCCGAGCCTCCTGATCATCACTTCAGTCTCGGTCAGCAGCACATCGCGCTCGAACGTATCTTCGACGGAGATCGATTTCGTCGCCCTGTCCGGTACAACCGGGCTTTCGTCAATACCAAGCGCAAGCTCGTGTAGGCGCTGACCATAGCGGGCGAAATGCTGTTCGAGTGTGGGCAGGTCTAGAGTTCGTAGATCCCTCACCGTCGATGCGCCAAGTTTGACCAGCTTTTCGCCCGTCACTTTGCCGACACCAGGCAAGCGTCCTACCGGTAGTGGCAACAGAAAGGTGTCTATCTCTTCAGGCTGGATAACAAACAGCCCATCCGGTTTGCGCCAATCAGAGGCGAGCTTTGCCAAGAACTTGTTTGGCGCTACTCCGGCAGACGCTGTCAGACTCAACTCCCTGCGGATTTGCTCACGAATGGTGCGCGCCACCAGGGTGGCCGTCGCTAAGCCGGTCTTGTTCTCGGTGACGTCGAGATAAGCTTCGTCGAGAGATAGGGGTTCAATCAGATCTGTATGACGCTTGAAGATCTCCTGCACATCGCGTGACACCTCGCGATAGCGAGGAAAATCCGGAGGCAGAAAGCTTGCTGTGGGACACAGCCGTTCGGCTTGCATTGCCGGCATGGCCGAGCGCACACCACAGCTCCGGGCCTCGTACGAAGCGGCGCAGACAACGGAGCGCTTGCTCTGCCAGGCAACGATGACAGGTTTGCCCCGGAGCTGCGGATTATCGCGCTGCTCCACCGAAGCGTAAAACGCGTCCATATCGACATGGATGATTTTTCGCACAATTGTCTGACGCCATAATATTCCCGATTGCCGAAACAACTCACGCAGTCATCCTCCATCGATCGCGGCATCGGCGACGCGCGGCACCTTGCCCTACGCCGCAGCAGATTTTGGAAGGAACCCTTCGAATAATGACTTTAAGCGAGGGCTTAACTGCAGTTCTTCGCTCTGTTCATCGAGAAAACGGCGAGGATCGCAAGCTATCTTCAGCGCATACCTCATGTACGACAACCGCATTAGCCATAAGGCGTGTTTGAGGTCTTCTTCGCCTCGTACTTGAAATGTGATCCAGCCCGAATTCGGAACCCAGTGGTGCTCCTCAGCAAGGCCTTCGACCAGAAGCGAGTCGCGAACTAAGCGTGGAAAGGGAATGTCGACGATCCCGCCAGTATGGATGTGGCCAATTTCTGCCGCTTTGAAGCGAAACTCTCTGCCTCCAAACCGGTGCGGATGAGTCGTTACATCCGGCCACGAAGACAACTCTTGTACAAATCTGTCGAAGTACTTCACTCCCGAGACCTCTTCCCTGCTGTTTCGATGCCCGTGCCTGTTTGCTCGATTCGGCGTTCAAGTAGCAAGCGACTGCGAACGTCCGGACCGCCAAAACGAGAAGATGATCCCACACGATTCGAAGGATTCTTTTGTTGATGAAATCCACCGAGCCGTCGGGCGGGGCGCTCACAACCAAAGCGGGGAGATCATGTCCACTACCAGCCGATCTGGAGCGTCCTAGGCGACCCCCTCGCCTGAGTGAGGATTGCCAATTGTATGGATAGCGATACTTTGGCTCAAAACCGAATTGGCCAGCTTCTAGCTCTGAGTGATGCCTTCGATTCCGGCGCGAAAAAAAGCCTCATTCTTTGTCCGGTCGCGACCGACTCACACGTCGATATAGCAAACAGGCTGCGAATCGCTGCACACGCTCGACTCTTGAGCGGGTGTTTACGTCGAACCAAGTGCCTGCAGGTCCTCAGTTGCCAGCCACAACGGCGGATAAGGAGTGGAGATGCTGAAATTAACGATCCGAATTTTAGGGGATGCGGCGATCTTCCGGTGTGAGGGCCGAATTGTGTTTCCGGATGCAGAGAAGTTACGAGTTGCCGTCATGACGCATCCGCGCATCCGGTCAGCAGTACTTGACTTAGCCGAGATCAAGGCTATCGATGCCGCTGGTCTGGGAATGCTCGTTGCCCTACGGGCGTGGTCCAAAACAACTACTACTACGCTCAAGCTAATGAACCTGAATCAGAAGGTGGAGCACCTGCTAGAACTCACACACTTGATGCCTCTATTTGATATTTGCTCGGTCGGAGAAATGCTTGATTTGTTCTGCCGCGCATTCCAGCAGTCCCGTTTCGTGGAAGAGGTAGCTACGGGAGTCCACGCCCGGTTCTCGATGACGCTGGACCGATCTCATCGAAGCGCAATGGCGAGCCAGGAAAGAAATGTCGGCTGCCCTGCTACTCGGACGTCCTGAGATCAGAAAGCGGAGTCAAATGCGGAAATTACAAAGGAAGAAAGAGAGATTGCGCCGGTTGCAGAAGAAACGCGCAGGTTCCTCTTGCGGTGCCTGCCGATTGCTGAGTTGCGCGCCCAGGGAAAGAGAGTCTGGAGGAGATAACCCGTTTCATTGCCGACGCTTATGCTAAGAGGTTCTTGCAACCGCCCAGCTGGCCGGGAGTGGATTACATGTTGTCGTCGGAAAACATTGTTGATTAAGAAAAAATTGTCCGCTACTGCACTGGTGAACCGTTTATGAATCGCAACATACAATTTGAGGAGGAATCACAATGAGTGAGTTCGTATTTCTTTATCGCGGAGGCGAAGCCGGCAGGTCGCCTGAACGAATCCAGCAATCGATGCAGAAGTGGATGGCCTGGTTCAAGGAGCTCAGTCAAAACGGCCATATCAAGGACCAGGGACAACCACTTGAGCGTACTGGCAAGGTCGTCAAGGGCAAGCAGAAGACTGTGACTGACGGACCGTTTGCCGAGGCCAAGGACATTGTCGGCGGTTATACGCTAATCGAGGCGCGTGATTTGGAGCAGGCCGTAGAGCTTTCCAAGGGCTGCCCAATCTTAGAGGTGGAAGGTGGTGTTGAAGTACGGCCAGTCATGAAGTTGAGCATGTAAGCGAAACCAGTGAGCATCTGTTCCGACGTGAATCGGGGCGGATGATCGCTGTTCTCACGCGCATCTTTGGAATCAGTAACCTTGTGCTGGCCGAGGACGTCGTACAAGACGCCTTCTGTCGAGCGTTGGAGGTATGGAAGTTCCGTGGGATGCCGGAGAATCCGTCTGCGTGGTTGATGGCCACCGCAAAGAACCGTGCGCTCGATGTGCTCCGGCGCGAGCGCACGGCCCGCACTTTTGCACCTGAGCTGGGACGGTTTATTGAAAGCGAGTGGACACTGGCTCCCACTGTTGCGGAGCTCTTCGCCGCTCACACCATCGAAGACGACTTGCTTCGCATGATGTTCTCCTGCTGCCATCCGCGATTGCCCGAGGAGGCCCAGGTCGCCCTGGTTCTCCATATCCTGTGCGGTTTCAGTGTTGATGAGGTTGCCAATGCTTTTGTTAGCACCCACGCTGCGACCGAGAAGCGGATAGCTCGTGCGAAGAAAGTACTTGCGAATTCCCAGCGGCTCTTTGATGTCGAAGCTCCACCTGATGTCTCCGAACGACTTCCAGCAGTCCAGCGCGCGCTCTACCTGCTGTTTAACGAGGGCTACCATGGAGCATCACCCGAGACCGCCGTCCGTCTTGAGCTGTGCCAGGAGGCAATGCGACTCACCGGGTTACTCTTGAAACACCCACTTGGCAGCATCCCAAGCACCCACGCACTCGCCGCCCTGATGTGCTTCAACGCGGCCCGCCTGCCGGCTCGCGTGGATTCCTCCGGAAACCTGAGTTTGCTCTTTGACCAGAATCGTTCGCAATGGGACCAGGATCTCGTGGCTGAGGGGCTGAGGTTGCTGGACGCTTCCGCCACAGGTTCAGAGCTCACGGAGTATCACCTCGAGGCTGGAATCGCCTCAATTCATGCGCGAGCCCTCAGTGTGGAAGGCACAGATTGGGAAAGCATTGTTTCACTTTACGACGCGTTAATGACTATCCGTCCTTCTCCCGTCGTAGCGCTCAACCGGGCTATCGCCATTGGGGAGAGTGAAGGCGCGCAACGCGGGCTGGAAGCAATTCGCGCTATCCCCGATCCAGAACGCCTCGTTAGGTATCCCTTCTACTTCGCCGCGATCGGCACGTTTGAGCTGCAAAGCGGCAAGTACGAGAACGCCCGCGAACACTTCCAAGCCGCTCTCGCGCTCGCGCGTAATCCTATGGAGCGGCATTTTCTCGAACAGCGTGTGATGGCGTGTAATTCCGCCTCCGCGCAGCAGGCGTTGTAGTGCCATTCAGCTCCCCAACAGTTGCCGAGATCAAATCTCCCCTGTGATAAAGGCTGGCTTAGGCTCCACTTGCCATTCTGTTGCAGGCTGAGCAGGTAATTCGGGCTGGCCAATTGCCTCCTGCTTTGGTGCCGCAATGCTCTAGCTCGGTGATCACTGAGCGAACGGCCTCCCTACCAGCCCAGTCTCTCTCATCAATCCCAAGAATCTGCCAAAGCTCGCAAGAACCCACGAAGTCCTGATTGCGACCGTCGCTCCAATCAACCAAAGTTCGGGACTCGCGTGCAACTTGCTTAGCGCCGACGTTGAGTCGGTTCCAGAAGTTGAGCACCGCGACAGTCCATCCGTCGCGTGGTTTTTCACAGGTTCAGTAGGTGCGGCTCGTATTCGTCCTTAAGGACGCTCCCAAATTCGCCAGGGTGTAAGGTCGGTCCGTAAGTTTGGACAGAGCTGCCTTGCAACTCAACGCTTTATCCAACGGTATCCAGGATGAACACCTGGTGTCAGGCCCTGCTGGTCGGCAATCTTCCGCAGCAGTTCTGCCAACTTGGCACATTCTTCGAGACTTAACGCCGCGCACAGTGCCTCCTGGTGTCGTTGCGCGACATGACCGATTTCTTCCAACTTTTTTTCACCCTTTTCGGTGAGGTGCAACGAGTACTGCCGCCGGTCATCTGGATTGGATTTGCGCTCAACCAGATCCTTCTGTTCGAGCTCATCCAGGAGGGCGACCAACCGGCTGGGGTGAATTCCCAGCTTCGCCGCCAGTTCTTGCTGGCTCAGCCCAGCGGTCACTCGCAACAGGCGAAGGATACCGGCGTCCGGCGGCGTAAGGCCCAAAGGAGCCAACCGTTCGGCAAACTTAGATGCAGCGTGGGCTCCGACCTGGGCCAGTAAAAACGCTGGGCGGGAATTGCCTTTCTTTTCTGCGGAATGCATCGGATTCCTCAAATTATTGCATCTTATAATCGTTTATAATATCAATTATTATTATATGGAACTAAATTCCCAAAGTCGGCACGCAGGCCCTCCGCTCCTCCTGCTGGCTCTTGTGCACCTGCTGCTCTTTGCTGCCAGCATCTTTGCAGGAACCTTCCTCCGCCACGGAGCGGTATACGTTAACCCATACAGCTCGTCGCAAGCGGTACAAGATTTCTTCGCGAACTCTCCGCAAGCGATCCGAGTCAGCACATTCTTCTTCTTCGGCTCGGCTGTGCCGCTGGGCCTGTTCACCGCCACCGTGGTCAGCCGTCTTCGATTCCTGGGTGTTCGGGCTGCAGGAACTTATATTGCTCTGTTCGGGGGCTTTGTAGCTTCCGCTGCGCTTGGGATATCGGCCCTCCATAGTTGGGTATTTTCCATCCCCGATGTGGTTTCGTCTTCAGCCGCGCTTGTCCATGCGCTGTATTTCCTGAGCTTCCTGTTTGGCGGCGTCGCATTTGCAGTGGGATTCGGATTGCTGGCGTCAGGCGTATCGGTTACCAGCTTTTTCCGGCGTTTGCTTCCCGCGTGGCTGGTGGTGTTGGGAATGGTGATCGCCCTTGCAGGCGAACTGTCATCCCTGAGTCTGATTTGGTATCCCGCTTCTTTCTTTTTGCCATTAACGCGATTCGGTGGATTCGTCTGGCTGATCGCGGTTGCGGTATGGCTCCCGAGAAGGCAATCCAGCGAGGTGCCGGAAGGGAGGCAGTAATGCACGAACTCGAAAACAAGATCGCACTCGTTACCGGTGCCAGTCGCGGAATCGGTCGCGGAATCGCTGAAGCCTTGGCCGGCGATGGCGCAATGGTCATTATTCATTTCGGCCGAAATTCCGAAGCAGCTGATGAAACGGTGAAGCTCATCGCTTCGCGCGGAGGCGCTGCATTTGCGCTTCAGGCTGATCTGGCATGCGCCCAAGAGATTGAAAGCTTCTTCGTGGCGCTGGACGAACAGCTCACTGCGCGGGCAGGAAGCAATCAACTCGACATTCTGGTCAACAACGCAGGCATTGCCTCCCCTGCCTCGTACCGGGAGATGAGCGCCGCGCAGTTTGATCACCTGTTCGCGGTGAATGTCCGGGGATCCTTCTTGGTAACGCAGGCCGCCATCCGAAGGATGCGTCCTGGCGGAAGGATCATCAACATCTCTTCACTCGCATCGCGCCATGCCGCACCTTCGCCCATGGTGCCGCCTTACAGCATGACAAAGGCAGCCCTTGATGCGCTTACTCTCGGGCTGGCTCAGGACCTTGGACCGCTGAACATTACGGCGAATGTCATTGCGCCCGGCCCTGTCGAAACGGACATCAACTCGCAATTCTTAAGCCGGCCAGAGATCCGCAAGGGAATCGAGGAACAAACCGCTCTTGGACGCATCGGTGAAGTGCAGGACATCGCTAACCTTGCACGCTTCCTTGCTTCGAGTCAAAGCCAATGGATAACTGGTCAGTACATCGCCGCCGCAGGGGGATTTCACTTGTAGAGAGATTGGTGGATGAGCTCCGACCGTTCAATTACATTCTCTATTCGGCAAAAATCGGCGAGCGGACCGCAGCCATGGCAAAATGATGGACCTAGCCGCTGAGGAGTTTTATCGCCTCAGACTGACGACATTTCGGCCACGGGCCCCTACATGGGCCACATGCCGACATCACTTCAAGTCCGAACAGAGTTAATAAGGGCGCGGCATGATTCGAGACCTCAAGCCAGTATGGAGTAGACGCTCCAACACCGAGATTTCCGCAACCCCGGGCAACCTAGTTGCGCTACTGCTTCTGGCGCTGATGGCAGTGGTGGCAGGAGGAGCTGCACTGCGGGAGTCGGTCACCATTGATGAGGTTGCCCATATCGGTGCTGGTGTGAGCTACCTTCAGAAGCTCGATCTGCGCATGAATGCCGAGCACCCACCGCTGCCAAAGGTGCTGGCCGCGCTTCCGTTAGTCTTTCGCGGAATCCATACTGACTACACTCACCCGTCGTGGGGCTTCAGCGAAAGGTTTTTTCCCGCATACTTGGGGCAATGGGTATTCGGAGAATGGCTGCTGGAGAAATGGAATGAGCCAAAGGCGGTGCTTATATGGGCACGGCTCCCCATGCTGCTGCTGACGTTGACGTTGGGTTGGGTTGTCTACGCCTGCGGACGTCGACTGGGCGGCACATGGGGCGGGTTGCTGTGCCTCAGCGTGTATGTCAGTACCCCGGTATTTCTCGCCTTTGGACCGCTCGTGCACACCGACCTGGCGGTAACCCTGTTTTCCCTGCTTGCTCTGTGGAGGTTTGCGCAAGTGTTGCATGAGCCCAGCCGCAAGAATACTCTGCTTCTCGGCCTGAGCCTTGCCGGAGCATTGCTCTCGAAATTCACCGCAGGGATATTGTTCGTCGCCTTCGCCGCCTCTGCGCTGAGCCTGCGCTGGCGCACTTTACTCGAACAGCCGGAGAATAAAGCGGAGGCCCGCAAGTGGCGACGAGCGCGATGGCGGGCGACGCTGAAAAGCGTTCTATGGGCGGCGCTGTTCGTCTATATCTTTTACTTCGTCTTTTCCTGGAATCAGCCCACAAGCGCGCTGTATCGTATCGGCGCGGGTCCTGGCGCGCTCTTCCTCCGCCGGATGCTGATGCCACCTCTGCTGTACCTGCGTGGAGTATTTTGGGTTGTCATCACCAGCAAACGGCCGACCTTTCTTCTGGGACGCGGATATCCACACGGCGTCTGGTTCTATTTCCCCGTCGTCTTTGTGCTGAAATCGCCGCCCGCATTTCTGGGTTTACTGATTCTCTCGTTAGCAGCTGCACTAAGCCGCAAGTGGCTTCGTCTCAAAAGCGTTGGAGTGCTTCCCTCAGATGTCCGTTTGCATTGGCGGGTCATTTGGGTGAGCTTGGTTGTGTTCACTGCGGTATGCATGCTCAGCCCGCTTGATATAAGCATCCGGCATTTCAGTGTGCCTTTGATCTTGCTGATCCTGTTGCTCGCGCCACTTCCACGAATGTTGTCCGAACTGGTCGGGCGGTCGCGTGTGGGAGCCGCCGTGGCAGCCGGGTTCGTTGGAGCGCTCGTTGCCGGTTGCCTTTTCGCCGCCCTCCGTTCCTATCCGTATTACATGCCATACATCAACGCTCTCAGTCTGGGGCGCCCCGCTTATACGCTGGTAAACGACTCCAACGTGGATTGGAACCAGTCCCTTCCTGAAGTGAGGCACTTTGCAGAACAAAACGGTCTGAGCAGAATTGATCTCGACGAGTACGGGTTTTCCGATCCCACTGTCTGGGTGCCGCAAGCGCAGCTTTGGAACTGCCAAAAACCTTCCCACGAGGAAGCAGGGAAGTGGGTCGTACTCTCCGCAAACCTAATTTTGGATGGGCACAACTGTGAATGGCTAATGCAGTATCCTCACCAACCGCTGGCCGGCGGAAGTATCTACGCCGTGCGTCTGCCTCCACAACTTGTGCCGGCCGGTAGTGTCGGAGGACCGCCCCTGTCTTCGGGATATCGGGAAGTTGCCGGCGCTCCTTTTGATTTACGCGGCCTGTTCACCTACGCAAACCAGCATCCTGACAAACTCCCAGAAATCATGGATTGGATACAAGCGGCATTTCGCAGCTACAACAAGCCGCAAACATCCCCTCCTCAACCTCCGTGGGAACGCTGATCGCCTTGTGCTCTGGATTCCTGTGTCTGACGCAAAGCTGCGCTAAGAAAATGGGCAACTTGTCCAGAGAATAGACTGGTAGCGCTGTTATGCTCCGCCCCCCTGGTCCCAAACCGCACTTCCTGATTGGCAACATACCGCTCGCGGGCCCCGCCCCGCTGGACACCTTCACAAGATGGACCGCTGAGTATGGCGACATCTTCTACTACCGTGCCGCATGGCTGCACGTTTATTTCCTGAATCGCCCCGATCTAATCGACTATGTGCTGGTGCGGAATCCGCAGAACTTCCTGAAGGACCGTGTGGTGCAGAATAGCCGCTGGTTTCTGGGCAACGGATTGCTCACGGCTGAAGGTGACGCTTGGAAAAGGCAGCGCCGGCTAACTCAGCCCGCCTTCTCTCGCAATCGCATCGCTGCTTACACGCGCTGCATGACTGAATCCGCCGAACAAATGCTCGCGTCCTGGACTACAGGCACGGTAGTAGACATCCATAAGGAGATGATGAGGCTCACTTTAAGCGTGGTCGTGCGAGCACTCTTCGGGCTGGAAACGGTGGAGACGGGCAAGATTTCGCAGTCTCTCAACACCATCATGCTAAACAGCGTCGGTGGGAGACTGCTCCTGCCTCCCTTCTTTCGCTATATGCCCCTTCGCGGAATGCGAGACGTGCGCCGTGTCGTGGATGATATGAATGCCGCCGTGTACGAGATGATCCGACAGCACCGGATCGGCGACAAGCACAATTCCGGTGACCTACTCTCCCTCCTGATGCATGCTCGCGACGAGGATGGCAGCAGGATGACGGATGAGCAACTGCGCGATGAAGTGATGACCTTCCTGCTGGCGGGTCACGAGACGACCGCGCTGGCCCTTTCCTGGGCGCTGTACTTACTGTCCCAGAATGTTGGCGCAGAAGAAGAACTTCACGAAGAAGTGGACCGCGCGCTGGCAGGCAGGCTGCCGAACATTTCCGATCTCCCGGCGTTGACTTTCGTCGACAACGTCATCAAGGAAACAATGCGGCTGTATCCCCCAGCCTGGAGCGTGGCTCGTACTGCTATCGCCGGCTTCGAACTGGATGGATACCGGATACCGGCGGGCGCCAACATTGTCATGAGCCAATGGATCATGCATCGGGACCCCAGGTTTTTTTCCGCACCGGAGCAGTTTGATCCCAATCGGTGGATTACCAGCGCATGCCAGAATCTGCCCCGCTTCGCCTATTTTCCTTTTGGTGGTGGACCCAGGCAGTGCATCGGGGCATCGTTCGCCACAACCGAGGCGGTCCTGATACTCACCACCATAGCTCGCAGGTATCAGCTTATGTCGGTGGAGAAGACGCCGGTACTGCCAGTCCCAAGTCTCACGCTTCGACCGAAAGACCCTATCCGCATGCGTATTGAGGCAAGGTTCTAATCCTCCAGCTAGCGTTCCTGTGATTCGAGTTTACTCACGAGTGCTGAACGATGGAGGGCGGCATAGCAGCGCAGGAATCTGATTTGACATCCCGTCCTTGCTATCACCCGGTTTGTTCGGGCTACACTGGGATGTGAGAAAACTCATCTTCGTCGTCATCGCGCTTGTTGTCTCGCTCCTCGTGTTCTTTGTCGCACGATCCGCGACCCCTGTTGTTAACCTGCCGTCGGCGGTCACTGGTCTCGGTCAAGCCACTCCCATCACTGTTCACGTACACGATCCGCGTGGGATTCGCCGACTGCAAGCCTTCGTTGAGCAGAATGGAGCTCGGTATCAAGTGTTCGAGATGGCTCAGGCGTCGAAGTCGTCCGACGCTGTGTGGAACTTCACAGCTGGCGTCAAGACCACGCCACAATTGCAAGAGGGCAAGGCAAAGTTGATTGTCGAAGCGACTTCGAACGACCTGCTCAGAAAAACCGGCCGCACTGAACGCGAAGTGAAGGTGTTTACGCAACCGCCCTCCATCAGCGTCGATTCCGAGCAGCACTACCTGTATCTCGGTATGGCTGACCTGGCCACGTTCACTGTTTCAGGCGGCTGGACAGAAGCGGGAGTGCGCGTTGGCGATCAGAAGTTTCGCGCCTGGCCCATGCCGGGCGGCAAGTCCGGTCTGTTTTCACTGTATGCATTCGCCTGGAACATGCCCACTGATGCCGCGCCGTTAGTCTACGCCGGCAATGGTGTAGGCAGCGACGTGACCATTCCTCTGGTGGTCGGGTTTCCGAAAAAGGAGCAGCCGAAATATACGACGCATGACCTGCAGGTGAGTGACGCATTCCTGAACAAGGTAATCAGTGAACTTGACCCAAATGGAACAGTTGATCCAGTGGCACGCTTTGTCAAGATCAACAGCGAAATGCGCCGCGCCAACAACAAAACGCTGTCCGATCTGCGATTCAAGACCGCGGACAAGTTCCTGTGGTCGAAGCCCTTCATCCGGCAACCTCACTCGCAAGCCGAGGCGAACTTTGCCGATGTAAGGAACTATATCTACCAGGGCAAGAAGATCGATCAGCAAGTCCATTTGGGATACGACCTGGCGGTTACGCAGCACGTCGGTGTGGAAGCATCGAATGACGGCAAGGTCGTCTATGCAGCCCCTCTGGGTATATACGGCAACTGTATCGTCGTGGACCACGGCTATGGACTGCAGACGATCTATCGCCATCTCAGCAGAATTGATGTGCGTGAAGGTGACACAGTGAAGCAAGGCCAGGTGATGGGCCTGAGCGGCCAAACTGGCATGGCTGGGGGCGACCACATCCATTTCGCGATGCAGCTCGATGGCGTCCAAATCGATCCGAAGGAATGGTGGGACGCACACTGGATCAAAGATCACATAGCGAGGCGCGTGGAGCTTCCCGGGTTCAACGTGGCGAGCAGAGCGAATGCATCGCCTGCTCACGGATGCCCAGGGAAAAAGGGCCCTAGCGTCGTCAAGAGTTCGGGTGATTTGCTCGCTTCCTTGACTGGTGGAGTGCAATAGCCTTAAGGATTGCTTCCTATGCGACCTTCGCGCATTCACATTTTGATCACACTCTTGCTTTTGTTGGCGTTCGTCGGCTGGGCGATCCCAACGGCCGCCAATTTCGCCATTGAGTACAACTGGTGGAAAGAAATCGGACAAATCCCAACCTGGTTCGGCATTCTGTGGTACCGCACCACCCCAGTAGCTCTCGGTACTCTTGTGGCTTTCCTGTCGTTGTACCTAGCCCATGCTCGCGGCCTGCACTTCGCCGGCATTCGTCCACGGGAGGTTGGCCTGTATTCCCGTCTGATTGCGATCGGGCTGGCTCTGGTAGGGCTGATGTTCGCGACGGTCTCGATTGACTATTGGACGGTCATGCGGTTTGTCGGATCGCGAGGGCTTAGTACTTCACCTGATACCTGGAGAGACCCGGTTTTCTCCCATCCCTTGCCGTTTTACCTATTCGACCTGCCCTTCTACTCAGACCTGCTCGGCTTTGTATTCGCATTGGCCGTTCTTTCCGCACTGGTTTTCTGGGCAACAGCGCGGGGATGGCAGTTGATCGAACATTTTCGATTGAGTCATTTGCGGGGCGAGCTGCCTATGAACACGATTCACCTGGGCCGCCTGTTGCTGCCGGGCGCCGCACGCGCCGGATTCGTTCGCGTAATCGCCGCGATTTTGCTGCTCGGATTTGCCGCATGGGTTTTTCTGGGCAACTACGAGCTTCTGTATGCGTCTCACCCCTTCATGACAGGGGCCGATTACGTGGATGAGAGAATCACGCTCCCTCTGCGCTGGCTCCTGATCATCGCCTCCTTAGCGGCGGTGCCGCTGGTTTGGAAGGCAAAATTCAAGCAGGCGATGCTCCTTGTCGTCGGGTTTTTCATACTGCAATTGGCCGTGCCGGCCATCGTTCACGCCGTCTATGTGCGGCCCAACGAGATCTCCATTGAGCGGCCCTACATCGAGCGCCATATTAAGGCGACCGTTGCTGCGTTTGGCCTGAATCGGAACGCGAGCGAACGCCCATTCAAAGTTTCTGGCCAGGCGGCTGTGGACCCGGCGCAGGACGCTACCCTGCTCCAGAATGTTCGTCTCTGGGACATACAGGCGCTTAACGCGACGATCACACAGATTCAAGCACTGCGCCCGTACTACACCTTCCCCGAAACCGACGTTGACCGCTACTTCATCAATGGCCGCATCAAACAAGTGCTTTTGTCCCCACGCGAACTCGACGTCACGCAGTTATCGGCTGAAGCGAGTCAGAGCTGGATCAATCCGCATTTCATTTACACGCACGGTATTGGCGCAGTCGTAGCAGAGGTCAACAAGATCACACCCGACGGACTCCCGGTCCTGCTCATTGAGAACGCTCCTCCTGAGATCAAATCACCCGGCTTCCAACTGACCCGTCCGGAGATTTATTTCGGCGAGAAAACGCAAGATCCGGTGTTTGTCCATACGGCCCGCGAAGAGTTCGACTATCCGTCGGGCGACCAGAACAAGTACGCGACGTATCAGGGGACGGGCGGCTTTCCTGTCGGTTCTCCGCTGCTCAAAGCAGCCGCCGCAATCTCGCAGGGCGAGGCCAGCATTATTTTCACGGGGTACCTCACCGGACAGAGCCGCATGATGATCTATCGCAACGTGCAAGCCAGATTGAAACATCTGGCTGGTTTCCTGCACTGGGACCAGGACCCCTACCTCGTCATCAGCGACGATGGCAGACTGGTTTGGATGGTGGACGGCTATACAACTTCTCTCTCTCATCCTTACTCGCAGGCATTTCCTGTGGTCGGACTCGACGAAGGTGCAAACTACATTCGCAACTCGGTAAAAGCCACAGTAGATGCCTACACCGGAAGAATGGCGCTGTTCGTATTCGATGCGAGCGACCCTATTATCCAGGCATACGAGAGATTGTTCCCAAAGCTGTTTCAACCAGCATCAGAAATGCCCGCTGATCTGCGCCGTCATGCCCGCTATCCCGAGGCGATATTTCGCACGCAAGCAGAGGCATACCGCACCTTCCACATGCGCGATCCCCAGGTCTTCTATAACAAGGAAGATCTTTGGGAAATTGCGCGCAATGTGTACGGCCAAGCCGGACAACCTGAGCCGGTAAAGCCCACCTATGTCGTCGCTACCTTGCCTGGGGAGAAGGAGCCTGAGTTTCTGCTCATCCTGCCTTTTACTCCTCGAGGCAAAGACAATTTAATTGGTTGGATGGCGGCCCGATGCGACGGCGACCAGCTAGGGAACCTGATCTTCTACCAGCTGCCCAAGCAGCAACTCATGTACGGTCCCATGCAGATCGAATCGCGCATTGATCAGGATCAGAATATCTCCAAGGACCTCACACTGTGGAACCAGCAAGGCTCGCGGGTGTTACGTGGAAATATCATTGCCTTTCCTGTGACAGGTGGATTTCTTTACGTCGAGTCGATTTACATTCAAGCCACAGAAGCCCGCATGCCACAGCTCAAGAAGGTGGTTCTGGCTATGGGCGACCGGCTGATCTATGGGGACACTTTCGACGAGGCACTGGCCGAGCTAATGGGAGAGCGACCGCCGGTTCGACCGCCAACTACAGCAGTTGCCACTACCCCAACTCCCCCTCAGGGTCTGGGCGGGAACATACCGGCGCTGGCGGAGCGTCTTCGCCGTATTCGGGATGAAGCTGAGCAACTGGCCCGGGAGCTGGAAGCACTGGAAAAAGACGCAATCAAGAAATAGGCAAGCTCAGATCACACAGTTCGCAGGAAAGAGTCTCATCTGCAATTTAGTTGACCTCGCCCCGCCGCTGAGCATTGGCACACTACCTGCCAATCACGCAAAGGTGAGGTCGCTGGAAGAACGGCGCGGAGTAGTTGGAGCAGTCGGGGCTGCTGACCCCGCTCAGCTTGGTTGGTTCGAGCGGTTTTCGCTCCAAGATTCGTCAACCTCAGTGTTCGCGCGCGGAGAAACTCGACTTACACTACGGCGTGTAAGTGGATCGTCGCTTTGAATCCAAAGTCGCCGCTATCCGAGCGGTCGGCGCCAACGCCGGATCGCCACTGTCAGCAAACCCAATCCCGTTAAGCCCAAAGTAAACGGCTCAGGTACGGTAGACCAGCCCCCCGTAAATACCACGCTGCTCCCTTCGTCCCCACTGAAAAAAATGTTGATATAGAAGAAATCCCCAGGGAGCAGCATCTGTGATCCAGGAGCGGTAAATGTGATCGTGGTGCCGCCATTGCTAAGCACAGGAGTCCAGGGAACTAATGTACCTGAAGCTGAGCAGAACACCGTTTGACTGCCGGTGCCGCATGTCGGTCCCGGTTCTAGATTGGTGATTTGCACGCCCGCGGGAAGGCGGAGGAATGTAATTGTGAAATCTTCAACGGCAATGCTGCCGTTCCACGTCTCAAAACCCAAGCCAACACCCGGCGAGCCCCAGTTAAACGACGAGAGTTGATTGATGGTCCAGGCCTCGCCCGGAGCAATCGTTCCGCTCGCACCCGAACCACTGAATGGAATCACTATTGTCGCGCCAGCCATTGCCGCAGACGCAACCATCAGCAACAAAATTCTATTCAGGAAACGCATCGCTGCCTCCATTCCAAAAGCCCCAAAAGCAACGGGGGTGTAGCACGCAAGAATTTGACGGTCAATGCTTTTCAATAGGTTGTGTCATACCACAATAGAAATGTTCCTGGTGTCTCCACAATGGAAATGTCCCCTGATTACCATGCTGGTGAAAAAGCTGGTGTGCGCATCTGTTGATAGCTCCGTTTCCAGGGATGCTCGCTGGCCAACGTCGGCCCGAAATCGACATAGCACTGCTGCACCTGGTTGAAATTCCGAGCAAACCTGAAGGATTTCTAATTGGATCTGTAAGAAGGGAGTCGTCGCCCGCGCAAGCTCTTACCAGCCAGAGTTGCCGTTCGACCTCTGGTTGCTCCAGTGCCTGGTGAAACAGGTCTTCGATTTTGCGCCAACGTGAGGGATCGCTCACATATTTATTCGTCAGCCATGTAGCGCTTAAGCCAGGCTTCGGCGAGCCGCTGTTCGCGACCCACGGTTGCAACTGATATTTCCAAAGCCTCCGCGACCTCCTCGAGGCTGAGACCGGCAAAATAGCGGAGCTCGATGACCTTACATTTACGTTCGTCGAAAGTGGCGAGGCTGTTTAGGGCTTCGTCCAACGCGATGATGTCGGAACGTCGCTGTGGCGCAAAGCAAACCATCTCATCAAACGTCACTTGTTCAGCGCCGCCGCCACGCTTAGAAGCGTGGCGCCGCCGAGCGTGCTCGACGAGGATTTGCCTCATGCGATGCGCCGCGATTCCGAAGAAGTGCGCGCGACTCTGCCAATCAGGCTGCTCTCCACCAACAAGACGCAAGTAAAGGTCGTGAACTAGCGCAGTAGGTTGGAGGGTTTGTGCTGCTCGTTCGTTCCGCAGATAGCTGTCCGCCAAGCGCCGCAACTCTTGGTAAACGAGCGGGGCGAGGCGGTTAAGCGCTTCAGGGTCTCCGTTCTTCCAGTCATGCAAAAGTTTGGTGACTTGGCTCGAACTGCCAGGCATCGGAGTGGGCTAATGCTACCTAAAATTCCCAAGTTGGGCAACGAGTGATGCATCAAAAAGCTAAGAAATTCAGTTCGGACGGCAGTGGTCCAGATGTCGTCCTCCGGATCGATGCGAAGCATATGCGCGGTCCCAAACAGGTCGTCGGCATATTGCGAAGGAATGTGCCCGCGGAACGAAATCCATGAGCGGGTGTTTGCCTTGGTGAAAGACGCAGCTGTGGCCTTGAGAATTCACTGCGATGCCGGCAGGTTCGATGAAGTGTTCTTCCGAGGACACCCACTCCCTGAACTTGCCATTCTCGACCTTCATGTCCATCTTGACCACTTCGGCTATGCGCAGGTCACGCAGAGTTTTGGCGGCGGTTTCCACCGCATTCCTGGCCGCGTCCTCACACGACGTCGTGCTGGACCCGATGACTTCGATGAGGTTGTAAACGCTCTTTTTGCTTGCCGCTTTTTTGGCCGTAAGGACCCCGTTTTTTCTGACGGACAGATGCCGGTCTGATCCAGTAATCCCCCGGTACCCATTCGGCTCGACGATAGGAATTGTGTGCCTCATGATGCCGGAAAGCAACCGGATTTCGAGGAGTTGTTCCCTGGGTTTACGAATGGCGACCCCAGTGCGGGGGCGATCGATGACCTAGTGCTGGTCAGGGATTTCAGGTTGTCATTGCTGGCTGTGATATGCGATAAAACTGCCGGTAAACGCTTCCCCAAACCCAGGCAAACCACACCGAAGAAGATGAAACCGCCAAGTTACGGGACGAACCTGACAATGGTGAGGATCAATCGGTCCTGGTGGCTCGGGCCGGCTTCACTGCGGTTCTTGTAGGGTCGATCTCAAACCTAACAGCCGTATTCGCCAAGCCACATCGCCCGGAAAAAGCATCTAAAAGCAAGTCAAAATGCTGTAGGTGCAAGTTTAATAGCTGCAGTGAGATCGTGGAAGGAGCGTCTGATACAACATGCGAAAAACACTGCTTTCTCCAACAGACAGCAGCAGCGCCGGCCAGGGGTATGAGAGGCTGGACCTGGCGCAAGCGGCTCGGGTCGAAGTCAGTTCAGAGGCCGAAGGTTACCCCGTCGAGGGGGCGCTGCTGAAGGATGTGCAAGGCGGCTGGCGGGCCAGCGAGCCTGGCATTCAGACCATTCGCCTGCTTTTCGATCACCCGCAGACAATTCGGGTGGTTCGGCTGGTTTTCAAAGAAAACGAGTTTGCCCGGACTCAGGAGTTCGTGCTGCGATGGCTGCCGCGGGGGACATCGGCCTGGAAAGATGTCGTCCGACAACAGTGGAACTTCAGTCCACCGATTACCGAGATCGAATGCGAAGAATACAATGTAGACCTTCCGTCAGCCGCCGGGCTTGAGCTGAGCGTTCGCCCTGACATCAGCGGAGGAGAGACTCGGGCTTCACTGGAGAGTCTACAGTTGTGGATACGTCCATAAATCAATCCATATGCCTCGCCACGGCGGCAGGAGACTCTGTTTGGCACAGCCCACTGGACTGAGACACTCGTAATTGGCACACCTTTGCAGGGAAAGGAACTGCGAGTGGCAAAGAAGCGAGCAATCGGGCGTTACCCCAAAGCTTTTCGCAAGATGGCAGTGGAGCGGTGGAAGAGTTGCGACAACATTGTCGCACTGGCCCAGGAACTCGGCGTGCACCGACGAACGCTTTACAAATGGCGTGATCAGTTGGAACCGGTGGAAGATGGCGAAGGAGAACCGGCCA
>Ga0306923_10000471_pt1 | contig 31627 bp, 21 predicted proteins | sample sta12Can44000108_FD_203841 | JGI IMG/M metagenome (GOLD analysis project Ga0306923, IMG submission 203841) | Lab enrichment of tropical soil microbial communities from Luquillo Experimental Forest, Puerto Rico - statanox.12C.anox.44.000.108 (v2)... | ecosystem: Environmental > Terrestrial >... | reverse complement strand
TCGAACGGCCCGTTCAAGAGGGCTCGTTCGGCCGGTCCGCCATCCCCCGCGAAGCCCCGCTCGCCGGTGCCGACTGCCGTCGTGATAATCCAGGACTGACTTGGCATCAGCGGCCTCCTTCGGTTGACAAGAGCGATCTTAGCATTGCTTTCCGAGCCGGCGACCGCCGATGTAAGCTGCCCTATCTCCCTCGTACGAGTGACGCCATGTCCTCCCCGCGCATGTCGACCCTTCGCTCACTCCCGGCCGCAGCGCTCCTCGCGGCGATGCTGCTCGGTCCGGCGGCGGCCGATCCTCCCGAGATCGCTTCGTTGACCGGGCAGCTGCTGATCGCGTCACCGAATATCGGTGACCCGCGCTTTGCCCACACCGTTATCCTGATGGTCAAACACGATAAGGACGGGGCACTCGGCATCACCATCAATCGGCCGGTCGGCGAGCGCTCGATCGAGAGCCTGCTGGAAGCACCCGGCGAAGACGTCTCGGACATCGAGGGTACGCTGCAGGTCTTCGCCGGCGGTCCGGTGCAACCCGAGCTCGGCTTTGTCGTGCACAGCGCCGAATACCGGCGCGACGAGACCCTAGAGGTCGACGAACATGTGGCAATGACCGCGAGCCGTCAGGTCCTACGCGACATCGGCCACCACCGCGGCCCTCAGAAGAGCCTTTTTGCGCTCGGCTACGCGGGCTGGGGACCAGGCCAGCTCGAAAGCGAACTGACCCGCCATGACTGGTTTACCGCGCCCGAAGAACCCAAGCTGATCTTTGACGATGACCGCGCCAATCTGTGGGAGGACGCGATGGCGCACCGCACCCGCGAGCTTTAACCAGGAGATGATTTCCCTAGTCGGCGGGAAAAAACCGGCAAAAACCGGTTGCGGGCCATCTGGAGACCGAATCGGCGCCGCTAAGTCATTGAGAATTGGCAAGTCGAAGGGCAAATTCCCTAAGCGGCCGAACAGAGAATTAAATCGCCCGAACAGGGAACGAAAAACGCCGATCAGGGAAGGTCCAGGGAAGCGTGGTGACGCCCCTGCGGCAGCAGATGGGCCGCGGTAATCGCAATCTCTAAGTGGGTTGGACGGCTAAGGGACTGGTGTGACTTACCGCATCAGCCCTGGATCTCGGCGATGGCGCGCCGCAATTCGGCTGCGAGCGGGCCGAGCCGATCGCGGCAGCCGTCGCGGTCGCCGGCCTTGCCTGCCTTCTCCAGGCCGTCGGCGGCGGCGCCGAGCCGGGTGGCGCCGACCGCCTGCGCCGCACCCTTCAGCCGGTGCGCGGCAACCGCCAGGCTGGCGAGGTCGGCGGCGCGCCACGCCGCATTTATCGCCTGCTCGGATTCGACGGCGCTGTCGCGGAACTTGCGCAGCAAATCCTCAATGCCGTCGCGGTCGTCGCCGAGCCAGGCTGCCAGCACATTGCGGTCGATCGCGGCGCCGACGCTCGCGGACGGCGCCGCCCGGGCGCTGTCGCCAATTGGCAGCCAGCGCTCGAGGGTGGCGCGCAGCCGATCGATCGCCACCGGCTTCGCCAGGTAGGCATCCATGCCGGCCGCGAGGCATCGCTCCTCTTCGCCGCGCATCGCATTGGCCGTCACCGCGACAATCGGCGTCCGTGCACCGCCGTTATCGGCCTCCTGCACGCGCAACTGCCGGGTCAGCGCGAAGCCATCCATGCCCGGCATGTGCAGATCGGCGAGCACGGCCGCATAGCGCCCGGGCGTCCACGCCGCGAGCGCCTCGCTGCCGTCCCCGGCGGTGTCGGCGGCAAACCCGAGCAGCTTCAGCTGACGCACCAGCACCTCGCGATTAACCGGATGGTCGTCGACCACCAGCAATAGCACCCCATCGCCGCCAGCACTGATCAACCCTCTCCCCCCGATTTCGGGGGGAGAGGGAAGGGTGAGGGGGGCAATCTCCGCCGAGACAGGTGCCGCTTCGAGCACCAGGGTCACGGTGAAGGTCGAACCTTCGCCGGCCGCGCTGTCGACCGCGACGTCGCCGCCCATCAATTGCGCCAGCCGGCGCACGATCGAGAGTCCCAACCCCGTGCCGCCATAGCGGCGGGTCGTCGAACTGTCCGCCTGGGAGAACGGTTGAAAGAGCCGCGCCTGCTGCTCGGCGTCGAGGCCGATGCCGGTGTCCTCGACCGCAAATGTCACCCGCGTTTGCCCGCCGCCGACCGGCGCCGTGCCGGCGCGCACGACGACCCCGCCCCGCTCGGTGAATTTGACGGCATTGCTCAGCAGGTTGAACAGGATCTGCCGGATGCGCGTCGGGTCGCCGACCAGCGCATCGTTGGAGCCGGGCTCGATCTCGGCCGCGATCGCCAGACCCTTGGCATTCGCCTGCGGGCGCAGCGTGTCGACGGCACCCCCTACTAGCCCCGACAATGAGAACGCCGTCGTCTCCAGTTCGAGCCTGCCGGCCTCGATCTTCGAGAAATCGAGCACATCGTCGATGATGCGCACCAACGCCTGCGCCGAATCGCGCATCGTCGCGACGAGCGGCAGCTGGTCCTCGCCCAGTCCCTGCCGCTCCAACACTTCCATCATGCCGAGCACGCCGTTCATCGGCGTGCGGATCTCGTGGCTCATCGTCGCCAGAAACGTCGATTTGGCCTCGTTGGCGGCTTCGGCCTCGGCCCGCGCCGCCTCGGCTGCGTCGGTACGCTCGCGCAGTTGGGAGATCAGCCGCGCGTTCTCGATCGCCAGCACCGACTGGCTCGCCAATGTCTGCATCAACCGGATGGCCTCTGGCGGGAACTCTCCCGCCGCACGCCGTTGCAGGACGAGCGCGCCGAGGGTGCGTTCCTGGCCGACCAGCGGGACGATCAGCGCGGCGCGGTATCCGGCGGAGAGGCTCATGTCGCGCAGCGGCGCGCTAGGCCGCTGTTCAAGATCGGCAAGCTGCAGTGGCGCGCCTTGCACCACCGCCTCGCCTATTGCGGTCTGGTCCTCGGGGATGTGCCGCTCGCCGAGTGAGCGCAGCAGCGCGTCGTCCCAGCCGAATGCTTCGACCAATCGATACGAGCGGTCGGTAATGTAGTAGCGGAACACCGCCCCGGCGTCGGCGCCGGTCATCCCGACCGAGCGCGTCAGGATGGTCGACAGCACTGTGCGCACATCCAGCGCCGAACTCACCGCCTGCCCGACTTCGCCCAGCAACTGCAGTTCCTCGACAGAGCGGACCAGCTCGGCGGTGCGCTCCCGCAATTCGCCGAGCAACCGCGCATTTTCCACTGCAATGACTGCCTGCGCCGCGAAATTCTGCAGCAGGACAATCTGCTTGTCCGAGAAAGGCTGAACCTCCTGCCGGTAGAGGTGGATCGCTCCAAGCACCTCCTCGTCCTTCTTTAGCGCGACGCCCAGAGAGGTTCGCGCCCCGCCCAGATCGACGATGGCGCGGCGGTACGGATCGCCTTGTCCATAGAGATCTTCAGCCTTCAGATCGAGCGTATGAATAATAGATTCGCCTTGCAGCATGCGAGAGACCAGGAGCGAGGTATTGGGCGCTGAAACCGAGAAAATGCGTTGCCTTCTGAATTCAGCATAGGCTTCGGGTAGGCCACGAGCGGCAACGGAGCTATATTTGCCGCCTTTAAATAATCCCATCGCGCCGAAGGCGGCGCCGCAGAGCCGCATTGCCTTTTCGAGCATCACGTCGAATACCGGCGCGAGCTCGCCGGGCGACGAGTTGATGACCTGCAATACTTCGGCGGTCGCAGTCTGCTGCTCCAAGGCCTCACGCGTCTCAGTGATCAGGCGGGCGTTCTCCATCGCGATGACGGCCTGCGCCCCGAAATTTTCGAGCAGCGTGATCTGCTTGTCGGTGAAGGGGCGCACTTCCTGGCGGTACAACACCAACGCACCGAGCAGAGCATCGTCTCTGCGTAATGCGATCCAAACGGCGGTGCGCGCACCGCCTATGTCCACCATGGCCACCCGACCACGCACGGCGCGCCGGTAGGCATCGTCATCGGAGATGTCGGAAAGTTGCACGATCCGTTCGCCGCGGACGAGCCGCTCGAACGAGCCGCCGGGTGTGGGGAATTGCGGTTGGCGCAGACTCTCGACGAGTTCGGCCGGAACGCCGCGGTGCACCGCTGCCAGGAAATGCTCGCCGTCAAAAGTCAAAAAGGTGCCGAAGGCGGCGTCGCACAGACGCATCGCCTTTTCCAGCATCGCGTCGAAGACCGGCGTAAGGTCGCCGGGCGAGGAATTGATGACCTGCAACACCTCGGCGGTCGCGGTCTGCTGCTCCAGCGCTTCACGTGTCTCGGTCAGAAGCCGAGCGTTCTCCATTGCAATCACCGCCTGCGCCGCGAAATTCTGCAGCAATGCGATCTGCTGGTCAGTAAACGGCCGCACCACGAAGTGCCCAGCGACAATCATTCCGACCAGCGCATCGCCCTTTTTCAACGGCACGGACAACAAAGTGCGATGGCTGTTGACGACGTCCATGAGCCGGTGCATCGGATGGTCCTCCAATGTCGAGTCATGGATATGAACGAAACTCTCGCCGCCAACCAACTTCTGGCTCAGTGGCGACTCGTTCGCGTAAAAGCCCTCACGCAGCCGGCCAGCGAACGACTCTGGCAGCCCGCGACTTACGATCGCGCGGAAGCGCTCGTCGTCGTCGCGAAGGAACATGGTTCCGTGGTCAGCGCCGCAGAGGCTGTGCGCCTTTTCCAGGATCGCGTCGAAAACTGGCGCTAGGTCGCCGGGCGAGGAGTTAATGACCTGCAATAACTCCGCGGTCGCGGTTTGCTGCTCCAATGCCTCGCGCGTCTCGTTGATCAGCCGCGCGTTTTCCATTGCGATGACTGCTTGCGCCGCAAAGTTCTGCAACAGCGCGATCTGCTTTTCGGTGAACGGGCGGATCTCGTGACGATTGGCGCTAATCGCGCCGAGGAGTTTGTCGTCCTTGCTTAGCGGCACGATCAGCTGCGTGCGGATGCCGATTTCTACGGCGACCTCGAGCATTGCCGTGCGGTCGCTCGTTGGATCGGCGGCCAGCGCCGCAAGATCTTCGCCGTGCCACAGCGGTGCCCCACGGATAAGCTCGGCAAACGCATCATCGTGGCCGGGCCGGAAGCCGTCGCGCATGGCCTCTTGAAAACGCGCGGAGGCCCCGTGCGCAGCGATCGGGCGGAACCGCTCGCCGTCATAGCTCATTAGCGTGCCAAAGTCGGCACCGCAAAGCGTGTGCGCTTTTTCCAGGATCGCGTCAAACACCGGCGCGAGGTCGCCCGGTGAGCTGTTGATAACCTGCAAGACTTCGGCGGTGGCGGTCTGCTGCTCCAATGCTTCGCGCGTCTCGTTTATAAGCCGCGCGTTCTCCATCGCGATGACCGCCTGCGCGGCGAAGTTCTGCAACAGCGCGATCTCCTTGTCGGAGTAGGGGCGCACTTCTCTGCGATATGCATTCAACACGCCGAGCAACCGGTCTTCCTTGTGCAGCGCCACCCAAACACATGTCCGCGCGCCCAACAGATCGACCGTTGCCACCCGTAGCGGCTCACCCGCTCGGTAGATATCATCGTCCGCTATGTCGGCGATATGCACAATCCCTTCGCCGGCGGCGATCCGCCCCCGGCCCGAATTCGAAGAAGGCGGCGAATCTGCAAAAGTCCGAACGAACTCCAGGTATTCCGGAGTCGCGCCCCGCCGAGCCGCGACATGAAACCGCTCGCCGTCATAGGTGCTGATGCCCCCGAAGGAGGCTTCGCATAGGCCCAGTGCCTTTTCCAGCATTGCGTCGAACACCGGCGTGAGATCGCCGGGCGAAGAATTGATGACCTGCAGGACCTCGGCGGTCGCGGTCTGCTGCTCCAAGGCCTCGCGCGTCTCGGTGATGAGCCGCGCGTTCTCCATCGCAATGACCGCCTGCGCCGCGAAATTCTGCAGCAGCGCGATCTCTCTGTCGGAGAAGGGCTCGACCGCCTTTCGAAAGGCGGCCATATAGCCGAGCAAATCGGCGTCCGTGCGCAGCGGCACGAACAGCACCGTGCGAAACCCGTGTTCGGCGCTGGCTTGCACCCTGGGATCGTCGGGTTGCTGCTTCGCCACTTCGGCCATATCGGTAATTTGGACGGTGCGTTCGCCACTGAGCAGTCGCGAACCCGGAGCTCCTGGCAGCGACTCCATCGGCTGGCGCAACAACTCCGCTAAAGACGCCGCTACCCCGCGCACCGCAACGGCGCGGAATTTGCCGTTCTCATAGAGTTGCAGAGCGCCGAAGGCGACCCCGCAAAGACCATGCGCCTTTTCCAATATCGTGTCAAACACCGGGGCAAGTTCGCCGGGTGAGGAATTGATGACTCCCAGCACCTCCGCAGTCGCGGTCTGCTGCTCCAATGCCTCGCGCGTCTCGCTCAACAGCCGCGCGTTCTCCATCGCAATGACCGCTTGAGCCGCGAAATTTTCCAGCAGCGCGACCTGTTTGTCGGTGAAGGGTCGGACCTCCTCACGATAAACCAGGATGACGCCGAGCAGCCTCTCCTCTTTGCGCAACGCCACGAAAAGACAGCTACGCGCGCTATGGTGCAAGAATAACTGAGCGACCGGTACGCCTCGGTACTCCGCTTCCCGGAGATCCGGGGTGGAGATGACCCTTTCGCCGCGAACGATCCGATCTGCGATGTTTCCCGGCGCGGGGGTCACCGGCTGCCGCAAGGCCTCGACCAGCTCGGCGGGTGCTCCCTGAAAGGCGACCCAATGAAAGCGCTGGCCATCCCAGGCCTGCAGCGCGCCCAAAGCCGCGTCACAGACCCGGGTCGCCTTTTCGAGAATTGCGTCGAAGACCGGTACCAGATCGCCGGGCGAGGAGTTGATGACCTGCAATACTTCGGCGGTCGCGGTCTGCTGCTCCAACGCCTCGCGCGTCTCGGTCAAGAGCCGCGCATTCTCCATCGCAATGACCGCTTGAGCCGCGAAGTTCTGTAACAGCGCAATCTGCTTGTCCGAGAACGGCTTAACTTCCTGACGATAGGCGGTAATGTAGCCGAGGAGCGCGCCCTCCTTTCGGAGCGGGATGTACACAATGGTGCGAGCATTCTCCAGTTCGGCAGCAGCCCGAGGGACGGGAAACTCCGAGTCTCTGGCATCTAAGAGATGAACCAGGTTTTCGCCATTCAGCAGGCGATCGGGAGCCGAGCCGGGTGGATTGTGTTGTGCCTCGTGCAGAATCGTCGCGTATGCTTCCGACAAGCCTCGTGTTGCAACAACGCGAAAATGCTCACCGTCGACGGTTACGAAAGAGCCCTTGGAGGCGCCGCATAGGCTGTGCGCTTTTTCCAATATCGTTTCAAATACAGGGGCGAGGTCGCCGGGCGAAGAATTGATGACCTGGAGCACCTCCGCGGTCGCGGTCTGCTGTTCCAAGGCCTCGCGCGTCTCGGTAATGAGCCGCGCGTTCTCCATCGCGATGACAGCCTGCGCCGCGAAGTTCTCCAACAGCGCGATCTGCTTGTCGGAAAACGGCCTCACCTCCTGCCGGAAAACGTTGAACGCGCCGACGAGTTCACCTTCTTTGAGCATCGGCACGGAGAGGCTCGTGCGAACGCCCCGCAGCATCGGGTTAACCGCGAACACCTCGGCATAAGACGGCTCCGCCGAAATGTCCGCCATCTGCACGGTTTGTTTAGTGCGCTCAAGGCGGCCAAGCACAGTCGCAGGCGGTGGATGCCCGAGCCGAGATAGACCTTTTGCGATCTCCATCGGAAATCCGACGGCTGCGACCCCGTGAAACCTGTCCCCGTCAAAGGTCGAAAGAAGCCCGTACTTGGCCTCGCACAGCCGGGTCGCCTTTTCGAGCATTGCATCGAAAACCGGCGCGAGGTCACCGGGTGAGGAATTGATGACCTGCAACACCTCGGCGGTTGCGGTCTGCTGCTCCAACGCTTCGCGCGTCTCGGTCAGAAGCCGGGCATTTTCCATCGCGATGACCGCCTGTGCGGCAAAGTTCTCCAGCAAGGCGATCTGCTTGTCGCTAAACGGTCGCACCTCCCGCCGGTTGGCCGAGATGGCGCCGATCAACCGGTCGTCTTTGCGCAGCGGCACGACCAGCAGTGTGCGAATGCCGATCTCGACGAGGGCCTTCACGAACAGCAACCGCTCGGGCGTCGCTGTTTCCGCGACCTCCGACAAATCGATATCGTGAACAAGGCGCTCGCCGCGCACCAAACGTGCCCACGGGTCGTCGACACCAGGGCGCACATCCTCCCAATTCAGCTCCGCATATCGGGTCGACCCGGGCGGACTATGCACTGCCAGCAGCCGGAAGCACTCGCCGTCATAGGCCAGCAGCCGACCAAAATCGGCGCCGCACAGGGTGTGCGCCTTCTCCAAGATGGCGTCGAACACCGGGGCGAGGTCACCGGGCGAGGAATTGATGACCTGCAATACCTCTGCGGTCGCGGTCTGCTGCTCCAAGGCTTCGCGCGTCTCGGTCAGCAGCCGCGCATTCTCCATTGCTATGACCGCCTGCGCCGCGAAATTCTGCAGCAGGGCGATCTGCTTGTCCGAGAACGGCCGCACCTCGCGCCGGGCTATCCCAAACGCGCCGACCGGGGCGCCATCCTTGATCAGAGCGACCGCGGCGAGCGTCCGCACGCGCCCGCTTTCGACTGCCGCCTGGGCCAGCGGATTGGCCGCCCGGTCGAGTTCGGCGACGTCGGTGGTATGTACGACGCGCTCGCCCTGCATTATCTGCCGTAGCTGTCCAAACGGCTTCACTTCACCGCGCTCGACGCGCCGCAGGACTTCAAGAAATTCGGGGGGAATCTGATAGGTTGCGGCAACCTTCACCCGCTCGCCGTCGATCGTCCATAGAGCACCCTGGGCCCCCTCGCACAGCCGGACGGCCTTTTCGAGCATTGCGTCAAACACTGGGGCGAGGTCGCCGGGCGAGGAATTGATGACCTGCAATACCTCGGCGGTCGCGGTCTGCTGTTCCAAAGCCTCGCGCGTCTCGGTAATGAGCCGCGCATTTTCCATCGCAATGACCGCCTGCGCCGCGAAATTCTGCAGTAGCGCAATCTGCTTGTCGGTGAAAGGCTGGACTTGGGTGCGATAGCCGGCAATATACCCGAGCAGTCCGCCGTCCTTGTACAGTGGCACCATCAGCAGCGTGCGGGTGCCCGCGAGCTCGAGCGACGGCCGAACTAGTTCAGCGGTCTCCGGCGGACCCTCCTTTGCGAATGCCGGGAAATCGAGGATATGGACGTTCTCCCCGCGCGCCAACTGTTCCGCGGGGCTGCTCGGGATAAACGGGAACCCACGGCGCATGACTTCATCGAAGGCCTCTGGCAATCCGCGCGTCGCAATGGCGCGGAACCATTTGCCGTCATAGCTAACAAGAGAACCGCGAGTGGCGCCGCAAAGGGTGTGCGCCTTTTCCAAAATGGCATCGAACACTGGAGCGAGATCGCCGGGCGAGGAGTTGATGACCTGCAGCACTTCCGCGGTCGCGGTCTGCTGTTCCAAAGCCTCGCGCGTCTCATTGATCAGCCGCGCATTTTCCATCGCGATCACCGCTTGCGCGGCAAAATTTTCGAGCAGTGCGATCTGCTTGTTGCTGAACGGCAGGACCTCGAGGCGACTGGCGGTTATGTAGCCCAGTAGGGCGTTATCCTTGCGCAATGGCACAAACAAGATTGTGCGGGTGCCGGCCTCAGCAGCCGGACCCAGCGAGTGGCCAAACGCCCCAGAACCCTGTGCTGCGAGCACTGCGTCGGGTATGTGAACGAGGCGATCGCCATGCAGCAGTTTCTCTGGCGCGCTGCCCGGCCAAATCGAGAACCCGCCCAAGAGAAATCCCGCGAGGGACTCCGGCAACCCGCGGATCGCTACGGCCCGGGCCGTTTCACCATCAAAGGTCATCAGCGCGCCGTGAGCAGCACCGCAGAGACTGTGCGCCTTTTCAAGTATCGCCTCAAACACCGGCGCGAGGTCGCCGGGCGAAGAATTGATGACCTGCAATACCTCGGCAGTCGCGGTCTGCTGCTCCAGAGCCTCGCGCGTCTCGGTCAAGAGCCGCGCGTTCTCCATCGCGATGACCGCCTGCGCCGCGAAGTTCTGCAACAGCGCGATCTGCTTGTCGGAGAACGGACGTACTTCTCGGCGATAGATCCTGATGACGCCGAGCAAGGCGCCTTCTTTCCGCAGCGCGACAATGAGGCCGGTTCTGGCGCCGGCGAGTTCGACAAAGGCGCGACGGTCGGGGTCACCGCCGCGATACGCCGGCTCTGCCATTAGGTCGAGATTATGGACAACGTCTTCACCAGCGACGATGCGCGCGTGCCCGGTTCCCGGCCCTGATACCGCGGTACGGCCTCGGCGCCATTCATCGTAAGCGGGTGGCACCCCGCGCGTGGCCGCACGATGAAAGCTCTTTCCATCGTAGGTGTTGAGGATACCGAAAGCAGCCCCGCATAGCCGCATCGCTTTTTCCAGCATTGCGTCGAACACCGGTGTGAGATCGCCGGGCGAGGAATTGATGACCTGCAACACCTCCGCAGTCCCGGTCTGCTGCTGCAATGCTTCGCGCGTCTCGGTGATCAGCCGCGCGTTCTCCATGGCAATGACCGCCTGCGCGGCGAAATTCTGCAACAGCGCGATCTCTTTGTCGGAGAACGGCCGCACCTCCTGACGGTATATGTTGAACATGCCCAGCAGGGTTGCGTCCTTGCGGAGCGCTAGCCTGAGGCTGGTGCGTGCGCCGCCGAGATCTACGAATGCGCGGCGCACCGGACTGATGCCACTGCGGTACAAATCCGAGTCGGCAAGGTCAGCCTCGTGAAAGAGCGGCTCGCCCGCCAGCATCCGCTCCCATGTCCCGCCGGGTACCGGCCGAGCGGGCTCGCGAGCAAACTCCGCAAAGGCGGACGGGACATTGTGCAGCGCGACCGCGTGAAAGTGGTCCCCGTCATACGTCTGTAATATTCCAAATGCCGCATTGCACAGCCGGGTAGCCTTTTCGAGCATCGCGTCGAAGACCGGCGCAAGGTCGCCGGGCGAGGAATTTATGACCTGCAATACCTCGGCGGTCGCGGTCTGCTGCTCCAGCGCCTCGCGCGTCTCGGTCAACAGCCGTGCATTCTCCATCGCGATGACCGCCTGCGCCGCGAAATTCTGCAACAGTGCGATCTGTTTGTCGGAGAACGGCCGCACCTCACGGCGCCAAATTGTAAAGGTCCCGATAAGACCCTGCTCGGTGCGCAGCGCTGCTGCCAGCTGGGTTCTTGCTCCACCCAATCGAAGCAAGGCAAGCCTTCCGGGGTCCCCGGAGTCGACCGGCGCCCCTGAGGCGCTATCAAGGATATGTACAATATCTTCGCCGAGGGCGAGGCGCCCGGAGCCGGTCTCAGGGTGGGATCGGATCGGGTCCCTGGGAAATTCGCTGAAACCACGATGTGCCACCGGCCAGAAGGATTCGCCGTCGTAGGTACATAGCACCCCGGCTTCCGCGTCGCATACCCGGATCGCCTTTTCGAGCATTGCATCGAACACCGGGGCCAGGTCGCCGGGCGAGGAATTTATGACCTGCAGCACCTCGGCGGTCGCGGTCTGCTGCTCGAGCGCCTCGCGCGTCTCCGTCAATAGCCGCGCATTCTCCATTGCGATCACTGCTTGCGCCGCGAAATTCTGCAGCAGCGCGATCTGCTTGTCGGAAAATGGACGGACCTCCTGCCGCTGGGCACTGATGTAACCGAGTACCATCGCATCCTTGCGCAACGGCACGAACAGGACAGTGCGGATTCCGGCGATCTCGGCGGCGGCGCGCCGCATCGGATGATCGTCCGCCGCGGTCGATGGCGCCGCACTGTCGAGGACGTGAACGAATGGCTCCCCGCTCAGCATCCGCAAGAAAGGGGGAGTAGGGGGGAACCCTTGCCGCGCCAGCTCCTTGTATTTTTGCAAATGTCCTCTGGTGGCGACTGCGCGCAGCTGTTCGCCATCGCGTAGTACCAACGAGCCGAGAGGGGCGCCGCACAGGTCATGCGCCTGTGCCAATATTGCGTCGAAGACCGGCACGAGGTCCCCTGGGGAGGAATTGATGACCTCGAGCACGCTGCTGGTCGCGGTCTGATATTCGAGCGATTCCTCGAGGTCGTGCGTGCGCTCACGCAATTCGCCGAGCAGCCGGGCGTTCTCCATCGCAATGACCGCCTGCGCCGCGAAGTTCTTAAACAGGGCGATCTGCTTTTCAGAAAATGGGCGGACTTCCTGACGATAAGCAAAAATTACACCGAGGAGCGCCGTGTTTTTTCGGAGTGAAATTATGAGCGTGGTGCGGGCGCCGGTGACCTCGATCACTTGCCGCGAATATGCGCTTGTAGCGCAGGCCTGATCGTTCGCGGCGTCGGCGATTTGTAGAAAGTCTTCGCCCCGCACGATTCGTTCGAGCACTGTACCCGGTGCCGGCGTAACAGAACTGTGGTCACGCAACCAATCGGCAAACCGGGGATTGCCGCGCGTCGCTACCGGGTGAAACAGTTCACCGTCGTATGTCCACAAATTGCCGTGAGCGGCGTCGCAAAGATTGTGCGCCTTCTCCAGGATCGCGTCGAACACCGGGGCGAGCTCGCCGGGCGAGGAGTTGATGACCTGCAACACCTCGGCGGTCGCGGTCTGCTGTTCCAACGCCTCGCGCGTCGCAGTTAGAAGCCGCGCATTTTCCATCGCGATCACCGCCTGCTGCGCGAAGTTCTCGACCAGCGCGATCTGCTTCTCGGTGAACGGCCGAACCTCCTGGCGATACAATCTGACGGCCCCGAGCAGCACACCCGCCTTGCGCAGCGGCACCGTCAGCGACGTGCGAATTACGCCCGAGTCAATAATCCGCCGATATTCGGGGATATCGCGGTAAGCGTCGTCCTCGCGGGCGTCGGCGTCGTGCACTAAATGCTCGCCACGCACTAGCCGGGCGAACGGATTGCCCTCCTGCGGCTGAAACGGCGGTCCCTGACGCCAAAATTCGGCAAAGCGAGGTTCGCCGCGTATCGCGACCGGATGAAAAAGCATGCCGTCGTAAGCGAGGAAATGGCCGTGAGCGGCCTGGCACAGCCGCACCATCTTTTCGAGCATAGCGTCGAAAACCGGTGTGAGCTCGCCGGGCGAGGAGTTGATCACCTGCAGCACTTCGGCAGTCGCGGTCTGCTGCTCCAAGGCTTCGCGCGTCTCGGTCAGGAGCCGCGCGTTCTCCATCGCGACGACCGCCTGCGCGGCAAAGTTCTGCAATAGGGCTATCTGTTTGTCGGTGAACGGCCGGACCTCGACGCGGCCGGACGTAATAATCCCAAGTAACCTGTCGTCGCGTCGCAGCGGCACGCACAGCAATGTACGAGCGCCGCTGCGCGCGCCACGCGTGAACGGAGACTCATGCCCCGTCACATCAAGGATCTGGCTGAACGGCCGACCCTCGATCAACGGACGAGTCGCTGGATGGTCCGATGCGGGATACCCTTGCCGTAATTGATCGGCAAAATCGTCTGCCCATCCGCGCGTCGCGACGGCGCGGAGATTCTCGCCATCATAAAGCTCGAGGCTTCCCCGCGCGACACCGCAGAGGCTATGCGCCTTCTCCAGTATAGCATCAAAGACGGGAGAGAGATCGCCCGGCGAAGAATTGATGACCTGCAATACCTCGGCGGTCGCAGTCTGCTGTTCCAACGCCTCGCGCGTCTCGGTCAGGAGCCGGGCGTTCTCCATTGCGATGACCGCCTGCGCCGCGAAGTTCTGCAATAGCGCAATCTGCTTTTCGGTGAATGGCCGCACCTCCTGCCGCTGCGCGCTGATATAGCCGAGCACCTTCGCATCCTTGCGTAACGGCACGAAGAGCACGGTGCGCACCCCGGCAATCTCGCGAGCTGCACGTTTCATCGGATGCTCGTCGTCCGGACCGGTTCTCCACGAGTCGGCGTTCTGAACGAAAAGTTCTCCGCTTAGCAGCCGTCCGAACACTTCGGTAGGAGCGAATCCGTCGCGCGCCAATATGTCGAATTCTTGCGGATATCCCTTCGTAGCGACCGCGCGCAACTGCTCGCCGTCATGGAGTACCAAGGAGCCGAGGGGGGCATCGCATAACGCGTGCGCCTTCTCCAATATCGCATCGGACACGGGGGCCAGGTCACCCGGCGAGCTGTTGATGACCTGCAATACCTCGGCAGTTGCGGTCTGCTGCTCCAAGGCCTCACGCGTCTCGGTCAAGAGCCGCGCGTTCTCCATCGCAATGACCGCCTGCGCGGCGAAATTCTGCAGCAGCGCGATCTGCCGCTCCGAAAACGCCCCCGCCTCCTCGCGATAGACGGCAATAAATCCGAGCAGCGCGTCATCCTTTTGTAACGCGACAAGGAGCATTGCTCGGCAGATGCCGCTGTCCGCCAGCTCCCGAAATGGCGGGTCGTCGCGATAATGGTTGCTAGCGATTGCATCGGGGATGTGGACGATCCGCTCGCCTCGCACGGTCCGGGTTATCGGGCTGTGCACCCCCGGCTCGAAGGCTGGACGTTGCCGGTGCAATGCGACCAGTTGCGGATCGCCAAGTACTGCAGCGAGATGGAAGCGAATGCCATCATATATGCGTACATGCCCGTACGTCGCTTCGCAGAGGCGCGTTGCTTGCGCGAGCATGCTATCGAATACCGGCTGAAGGGCTCCTGGCGAAGAATTGATGACCTGCAAGACCTCGGCGGTAGCGGTCTGTTGCTCCAACGCCTCGCGCGTCTCGGTCAACAGCCGCGCGTTTTCCATGGCGATCACCGCCTGCGCGGCGAAGTTTTCAACCAGCGCGATCTGCTTCTCCGTAAAGGGCCGTACTTCGCGGCGAGCGATGATAAAGGCACCGAAAGGCGCAGCATCCTTGAGCAAGGCGACAAACAGGAGCGTACGCACGCGTCCGAGCTCGACCGCTGCAACAGCCGTCGGATCGCCTGTCAGATACAGTTCAGACGTCGCAATATCGAGAAGCTGGACAACACGCTCTCCGCGCATCAGCCTAGACATCGGGTGATGATCGCTCGGTTCGCGGCGCTCCCATTGCTCACATAAAATCTCAATAAATTCGGCGGGGAGGCCTCGCGCGGCAGCAAACCTCGCCTGACCGTCATGGAAGGTCCACAGCGAGCCCTGAACGCCCTCACATAAATGAAAGGCCTTTGCCAGCATCGCGTTGAACACCGGGGCGAGATCGCCGGGCGAGGAGTTGATGACCTGTAATACCTCGGCGGTCGCGGTCTGCTGCTCCAATGCCTCGCGTGTCTCGGTAATGAGCCGCGCATTCTCCATCGCAATGACCGCCTGCGCGGCGAAGTTCTGCAATAGCGCAATCTGCTTCTCAGAGAACGGCTGGACGTGCTGTCGATAGAGTTGGATCGTCCCCAGCAGTGCGCGGTCTTTTGTGAGGGCCACCAGCATTGTGGTCCGTGCGCCGCCAAGCTCCACCAACGCACGGCGTTGAGGGTCGCCGGATCGGTAGAGCTCGTCGTCCGCAACATCGGTGACGTGTACGAGTGGCTCGCCGCTAAGAATCCGAGCGCCGAACGAGCCTGGCCGCGGCTGCAGGGGATTATTGACCAGGTATTCGGCAAATGCGGGCGGCACGCCGCGCGCGGCGACGCCATGGAACTGATCGCCCTCATAGGTATGCAGCATACCGAACGAGGCACCGCATAAATGCATCGCTCTTTCGAGCATTATTTCGAACACTGGGGCGAGATCGCCGGGCGAGGAATTGATGACCTGCAAGACCTCGGCGGTTGCGGTCTGCTGTTCCAAGGCTTCGCGCGTCTCGGTCAAGAGCCGCGCATTCTCCATCGCGATGACCGCCTGCGCCGCGAAGTTCTGCAGCAGCGCGATCTGTTTATCGGAAAACGGTCGTACCTCGCGTCGATTGGCGGTGATGTAGCCTAGCAACCGGTTATCCTTGCGCAGCGGCACCACCAGCAAGGTGCGGATTCCGGCTTCTATCGACGCGTGCTGTATAGGCGTAACCGGGTCCACAGCCGTAACATCGGGGATATGGATCAGGCGTTCGCCTTGCAGCAAGCGGCGCTGAGCTGATCCGGCAGCGGACGTTCGAAACGGCTGACGCAGCAGCTCGCCGAACGGCTCCGGCATCGCATGTAAGGCCACTGCCCGAAAGTACTCGCCGTCATATGTCGCCAAGGCCCCGTGTTCGGCCCCGCAAAGGCTGTGGGCCTTCTCTAAAATCGCATCGAATACCGGCGCGAGATCGCCCGGCGAGCGGTTGATGATCTCGATGATTTCGGTGGTGGCCGCCTGCTGGTCGCGCGCCTCGCGCAGTTCAGCGGTCAGCCGCGCAATTATCTCGTCCGGCGGCTCGGCAGGCGGGCTCGGCGCAGAGGGAAGCGAATCCATCGGGGTCCTCGCTGGTGCGGAACGCGCCAGGCTATCATTTCTCGGTATCGCCGCTGTGTCGCGCGGGAACCGTTTTGTATCGTTGGTGTCGCCGCGGCGCTGACGCCAGGCGCACGGATTCGTCACGAAGTCAGCCGGTAACTTTTTGCGGCGCCGGTGGGCGGAGCCGCGAGGGTTGCGGCTTGAATTCGCTTAGAGCGAAGTGCACTGGTACGCGGCATGTTGAAGCCCGCCTATACTCGGAACGCTCAAAAGGCGGTGGGCGGGATGCCGAAGGGCGATGCTGCGCAGCTTGTCTCGCCCATCAATACCTACGCCGCCGATCCGTCGACGCCAAACATCGATGTTGATCGGGTCAAAGGGCGGCAAGGCGTCGACCGGCTCCGCTGGGGGCGCTGGCGAGCGCTGTTTCGTGTCGAGGACGGCGAGATGCGAATCTATCAGATTGAGCACCGCCGGGAGGTGTACCGATGACGCAGAATGAGCCGAAGCCCGCGGAGTTGAGCCGCAGGAATTCAGTTGCCGATCTCGAGCGCCGCCTTGATGAGGCGGAAGACGCCTATGATGCGCTGGCGATGCGTCTCGCGGAGATCGAGCACGTCGTGAGCGGCGGCGAGTGGGTTCCGGGAGAAGTTGTCGATCGCCTGATTGCCGGGGACCATCCGATCCGCGTGTGGCGCGAGCACCGCGGTCTAAAATCGCAAGATCTGGCGCGGCAGGCAGGCATCAGCTCGGCTCTGCTGAGCGAAATCGAGAACGGCAAAAAGGAGGGCAGCATCAAGACGCTTGCGGCTTTGGGCCGCGCCCTCCGGGTCGACCTCGACGATCCGGTTCCCTGGCCACGGGGATGACCGGAAGGGCGTAGTCTCCCTGTCCAGGTATTGGAGCTGGACCTTGACTCGCCGCGGATTGCGGCACGGTGAAACAATTTGCCGTCATTGCTTATGGAAGTGGCGGTGGCGGCCTCACACAGTCGCATCGCTGTTTCGAGTATCGAGTCGAACACAGGCGCAAGATTGCCGGGCGAGCGTTTGACGATCTCAAGGATCTCGGTCGTCGCGGCCTGCTGTTCGCGTGCCTCGTGCAGCTCGGCGGTCAGCCGGCGGATCGTCTCTTACACCGATTATCGGCCAGACAGTAGTGTTAGGTGGGTCGTGCGCGGCCGGGCGAGCGGCAATGTCGTCATTCGATCCACAGCCCGTGTCTTTTGTGCCAGTCTTCGATCGACAATTCGGGATAGCCGTCGAAGCAGTCGTCATTGGGGCCGATTTGCGGCCCGACCCAGCTCGCTTTGTCGCGCAGCAGCAGGTGCACGCTCGAAGGCGCCTGCGGCAGCTCCGTGTCGATCGCCGAGGCAAACGGGTGAACCAGCTCAGGCCATTGCTGATCGCTGACCCAGAGCGGCGTGCCGCAGTGTTTGCAGTAATGCCGGTCGGCCGAGCCCTTACGACAGTCGATCGGTGCATTCCATACCCCAAGCGCGGGTTTGCCTTTCACTTCAAGAGTATCGGCTATCCCCATGATATTGATCGCGTACCCGCCACCGCCCGCGCTCTTGCGGCAGATCGAGCAATAGCAGCGCTGATACGGGTACGGCGTGTGGCTGTCGACGCTGAAGCTGACCGCGCCGCAACGACAGGAGCCTTCGAGACGCAGCGGCATTTAAACCTCCTCGGGTGTCGCCCAGTCCACGACATCGAGCCCGGGCACGCGCGCGAACTCGCGTTGGTTGGCAGTTACGAGGGTTGCGCCGTGTCGCCGCGCTTGCGCGGCAATGAGCACGTCGTAATGGCTGATCGGCGTGCCGGCACGCTCAAGCTGCGCACGGATCGCGCCGGCATGCTCAGCATCGGCGAGCTCGAACGGCAGCCGTTCGATATCCAGTGTGAGCAAGGAGCGCAGCGCCGCCTCGTTGCGCTCCCGCTGTGTGCTCTTCTCGTAGCCGTAGATCAGCTCGAACAGCGCAACGGTCGGGATGCCGATGCGCTCGCCGCTCGCGAGCTCTTCTGTGAGCCGGCTGCGCACGCCGGCCGGGCGGTCGTTGATCACTGCGATGACGGCATTCGTGTCCATGCACTTCATGCGTCGAAGAAGGCGCGCTTGTCAGGCACGGCGGGCGGATCGTCCGCTGGTCGGAGGTCGGGGAAGGGTTCGGCCGCCAAGAGCCGATCGATCTCTGCGAAAACCGCGGCGACGTCCGCCGGGCTGCGGGCGATCGGCTCCAGTATCACTCGATGGCCGACCCGGCTCACCCGGACCTCCTTTCCGGGCAGCCGGAACTCCTTGGGAAGCCGCACCGCCTGGCTGCGGCCGTGGGTGAACAGCTTGGCGGTCTTGATCTCGCCCACGTTCGCGATGCCTCTCACGGTGTAATGATAGCTATCGAGATAGATACCAGCCTCTGTTCACGGGGTCAACGCTTCCGGCCCAGGCGATCGCGTGCTGCGCCGAACGCCGCGCCGGCCGGCTGGGCCTATAGCGGCATGATCCCGCTTCGCGCCAGTTCCGATACGCACCGCCCGGCGGCCCGGTCCGAAGGGCTGAGCCTGAACAATGCATCGCACGGCGGATCGAAAGCGCTGTCTAAGCCCCGTCAAGCGGCCCTGAGCACGCTGACCCCGAGGCGCTCGGCGGCGTCGCACAGATCGACGTCTTTGGAGGCGAGCGGAAGGCCGAGCCGCATCGCCAGTTCCAGGTAGGCGGCATCATAAGCCGTCAGCCGTTCCTCGCGCGCGAGATCGAGCACACGGCCGAGAGCGTGCGACGGTGTCTCTTCATCGACGACGATCTCGAGCGTCTCCAGCAAAGCAATCAATTCTGTGCTCTCCGCTGGGGTAATGCGTCTACGGCGCTCAGCCAGCGCGAGCACATTGGCCACTTCCGGGTGCCACAGGCTCGGTACCGCGACGGCATCGGTCTGAACCCGCTCCAGCAGCTTGGCGGTGGCCTCAGTCCGCTCATCCCTGAAGCACCAAGCGAGGGCGACGGATGCGTCGATCACGACTTCCGTCACCTCCTGCCCTCGTTGATTAGTTGCTTGACCGGCACGTCCAAGGTATGGCCGTCGGCGAACACTTTGAGCCGCTCGATCGCTTCGCGCCGGCGCTCGGGGGTAGAGCGCTGAATTGGCACTAGGCGTGCGATCGGACGCCCATGCTTGGTGATCGTAATCCGTTCTCCCCGAGCGACGCGCTCGAGCAGAGCGGGGAGGTGGGTCTTTGCCTCATAGGCACCGATTTCCGTCGACATGTGCGAGTCCGACTAGTCTGATACTAGTCTAATATAGTCCGGGCCACACTTGCTCTCAAGGCACACGGGTTTTGCCGCGCAAGGCTGGACAGCGGTGGCGGCTCGCGGCAAAGTTAATCCAGGCGACGGGTCGTCGCTTTTGCCGGCAGGGAGGCAATGGACCAGCCGCCCCATATCATCGTGGTCGAGGACGAGGCAACGCAACGGCAATTGCTTGCCGACTATCTCGCCGGCCAGAATTTTCGGGTCAGCGCCGTCGACGGTGGCGCCGCATTGCACCGGCTCGTCGAACGCGACGCGCCGGCATTGGTGTTGCTCGACGTCCACTTGCCGGGCGAGGACGGGTTCGCGCTGGTGCGCCGGTTGCGCGAAAGAAGCAGCCGCATCGGCATCATCATGGTGACCTCGGCAGGCGATACGGTGGACCGCGTCGTGGGGCTGGAGACCGGCGCCGACGACTACATCACCAAGCCGTTCGAGCCGCGCGAGTTGCTGGCGCGGGTCAAGAGCGTGCTACGCCGCGGAGCGGCCGATCGCGAGACTGGCCTGGCGCGGCGGATCGCTGCCATCTTCGCCGCCGATGTCGCCGGCTACAGCCGGCTCGTCGGCGATGACGAGGAAGGCACTCTCGCGCGGTTGCGCGCCTTGCGCAGGGATCTGGTCGACCCTGAAATCGGTGCGCATCACGGCCGCATCGTCAATACCACCGGCGATGGCTTGCTGGTCGAGTTCGCCAGCGTCGTTGATGCCGTGCGCTGCGCCGTCGCCTTGCAGCGCGGCATGACCGCGGCGGCCGCCGGGCCGGCCGAGCGGCGGATCGAATTCCGCGTCGGCATAAATGTCGGCGATGTCCTCGCCGACGGCGACGACATCCTCGGCGACAGCGTCAACATCGCCGCGCGCCTGGAGGGGATCGCCGAGCCTGGCGGCATCTGCCTCTCGGCCGCGGCCTACGAGCAAGTCCGCGGCAAGATCGAGGTTACCGTCGCCGATATGGGGGAGCAGGATTTGAAGAATATCGCTCGTCCGCTGCGCACCTATCGCGTGGTATTGTAGGCCGCAAATGGTTATATATATTTCAATAGGTAATACCGTCATTTCCGCGCAAGCGGGAATCCAGGGGTCGAGGTTCTGTCACCTGCCCCCTGTTCTAGCCAGGGGCAAGCTCTGGGCCCCCGCTTTCGCGAGGGCGACGGAAGAGTTGTCTCATCGAGACACGCTCCTCGGCGAGTAGCGTTGGATCCGCGGCAGCACATCGTCGTCGTCGAGGACGAGGCGGTGCAGCGCCAGATGCTCGCCGACTATCTCGCACGACAGAATTTTCGGGTCACTGGACTCGCCGACGGCGCCGCCCTGCGCCGGCTCGTCGAGCGCGAACTGCCGGCTCTGGTCATGCTCGATGTCGGCCTGCCTGGCGAGGACGGGTTCGCGCTGGCGCGCTGGCTGCGCGAGAAGAGCAGGCGTGTCGGTATCATCATGGTCACCGCGGCCGGCGACACCGTCGATCGCGTGGTCGGGCTCGAAAGCGGTGCAGACGACTACATCGCCAAGCCGTTCGAGCCGCGCGAGCTGTTGGCCCGGGTCAAGAGCGTGTTGCGGCGCGCTACCGGGGAGCCCGCCGCCGGTCCCCGCGTGCGCATCGGCCGGTGGGTGCTCGATCTCGAGCGCCGAGTGTTGGTCGATCCCGATGACGGCGGCGAGGAGCGCTTGGCGGCGAGCGAGTTCGACCTCTTAAAGATCTTTGCCGAGAACCCGAACCGGCCATTGATGCGCGACTGGCTGTTGGAGGTCACCGCACACCGGGAGGCCGACGCGTTCGATCGCGCGATCGACTTGCGCATTACCCGGCTGCGCCGCAAGGTCGAGATCGATCCGGCCCATCCCGAGGCGCTGCGGACGGTGCGCGGGGTCGGCTACATGTTCGTTCCGCCGAAGGACTGATACCCGACTCGCTAAGGGGCCGCGGCGGACCTCCGCCCTTCGAGCACCTCGCGGACCCCAGCGATGATCCGCTTGCGGTCCGGAAACACATGATTTTCGAGGACCGGGCTGTAGGGTATCGGCACCTGCAAGGCGCACACCCGCTTCACCGGGGCCTCGAGCCGCGCGAACGTTGCGGCATCCTCGGTGGCGACGGCGGCGACCTCCGCCGAGAAGCCCGCGGTCGGTCCCGCCTCGTCGGCGATCACGAGGTGACCGGTCTTCCGCACCGAGTTGCGGATGGTTTCGGTATCGAGCGGCACCAGTGTGCGGGGATCGACGACCTCGACCGAGACCCCCTCTTTGGCCAGCTCTTCGGCGGCGGCCAATGCCTCGTGAACGAGCCAGGCCAGGGCGACGACGGTCACGTCGTTGCCCTCTCGTTTGACGTCGGCTTTACCGAGCGGGATCGTGTAGTCCTCTTCCGGCACGGGCCCCTTGCGGGTCATCAGCCGGCCCGACTCGAACGAGATGACCGGGTTGTTGTCACGGATCGCCGTCTTCAAGAGGCCCTTGATGTCGTAGGGTGTGGACGGCAGAAACATCTTCAAGCCGGCCACATTCATGAACATCGAGTAGGGCGACTGCGAGTGCTGCGCCGCGACGAGGCCACCGCCGCCGACGGATGCCCGATAGAGGATCGGGAAGGTTACCTGGCCGCCGAACATGTAGTGGATCTTGGCCGCCTGATTGACGATCTGGTCCATCGCGACAAAGCAGAACGTCACCTGCCGCCAGTCGACGATCGGGCGGAAGCCGGAGCCCGCAGCACCGATCGACATGCCGGTCAGTGCCGCTTCGGTGATCGGGGTTGCTCGCACACGTTGGGCGCCAAACTCCTTGAGCAGCGGCGGGAGAGCGTCGGTCGACATGTAGAAGATCTTGGGATCGCGCCGCATTTCCTCGGCGACGGCTTCGACCGCGGCCTCGTTATACGTCAGCTCTCGCATCGTTTTGTCCTCGCATCAGGCCGCGAACACGTCGTCGGTCGCCTGCTCGGGTAGCGGGAATGGGCTGGCTTCGGCGAAGGCGACGGCCGCCTCGAGCGCCGCCATGATCTCGCGCTCCATGGTTTGCAGCTCTGCATCATCGAGGTAACCCTGGTCCCTCAGCTGCCGCTCGAGCTGCGCGATCGGATCCCGCCCCATCCAGGTTTCGACCTCCGCCGGGTCGCGGACATCGGCCATCCCGCGGCGCTCGGTGTGGGCGCGCCAGCGGTAGGTCTTGCACTCGATCAAACTCGGGCCGTCGCCCGACCGCGCCCGATCGACGGCGCGGTTCGCCGCCTGATAGACCGCAAAGATGTCGTTGCCATCGACGACGATACCCGGGATGCCATAGCCGGCCGCGCGTGCCGCCACATCGCTCAGTGCGTGCGTCGCTGCGGCCGCGGTGTTCGCTGCATACATGTTGTTCTCGCACACGTAGAGCATCGGCAATTTCCAGGTTGCCGCAATGTTGAGGCACTCGTGGAACGGTCCCGCGTTCGAGGCACCATCCCCAAAGAAGGAGACCGCGACACCGCCCTTGCCTTCCATCTGGGCCGCGAGACCAGCGCCGGTGACGATCGCGATGCCGCCGGCGACGATGCCATTGGCGCCGAGCATGCCGATGCCGAAATCGGCGATGTGCATCGAGCCGCCCTTGCCCTTGCAATAGCCGGTTTGCCGGCCATAGAGCTCGGCCATCATGCGGTTGAGGTCCGCACCCTTGGCGATGCAGTGGCCGTGGCCGCGATGCGTCGAGATGATCCGGTCGCCGCGGTCGAGCGCGCTGCAGACGCCGACGGCGACCGCCTCCTCACCGATGTAGCAGTGCACGACGCCGTAGATCTTGCCGGCGAGGTAGTCGGCCGAGGCGCGCTCCTCGAAATGGCGGATCGTCAGCATCCGGCGCAGCATCTCGCGCTGCGTGTCGGGCGGCAGGTTCGGCGAGAGGCTTTGGGTTGAGAGGCTCATGGGGCGTGATCCTCCGGGCCGGTCGGGGCCCTACATGATGGGCCAGCGCCCGACGGCTGGCAACCGGAACCTCGGTCCGGCACTCTGAGTGCTCTAAAGGGCAAGCTTGATAGGGGTTGGCAAGGTGGAAGTTTACCGGGAGGCTGCTCTAAGGTACATCAGAACGCCTCCGGAGTTGATTGATCTTCGCATCGAGGCGGCCGCGGCGATCCCAATTACCGCGATTATTATGTCGAGATAACTTAGCCCGTGGGGAGGATTGTATCATGCTACAGGTGTATCTCGATCCATGCACAGTCAACAGCCGCAAGGTACTCGCCGGGTTGGACTTGATCGGTGTCCCGTATGAACTAAACCATGTTGACTATTTCTCTGGCGCGCACAAGAAGCCCGAATTTCTGGCGATCAACCCAAACGGCGCAGTACCGGCGGTCGTGGACGGAGATTTGGCACTTTCGGAGTCCAACGCGATCCTGCAGTACGCCGCAGATTTGAGCGGCTCCGAAAAACATTATCCCAGGAACCTCAAGCAGCGCGCCGACATCAACCGCTGGCTATTGTGGGAAGCCTCGACCTGGTTCCCGAGTTGCTACGCCTATCTCGTCGAATACGTTGTCAAGCCGCTGCTGAAAACTGAGCCCGACGAAACAATCATCGAAAAGGAGGCGCCCAACTGGCACCGGCTTGCCGGCATTCTTGATGCCCGGCTGGCGAAGTCCAAATGGCTTGCCGGCGACACCGTGACAATCGCCGACATTGCCGTTGCAGCGCCGATGCACCTGCACAAATGGCAGCGTTTGCCGCTCGACGAGCTTCACCGCTGGTGAGCGACGATACTGCGCCTGCGAAACACCCGCGGCTCGTCGATCGCAAGCTCTTGAAACAACTGGTGTCCCTAAAAAATTTGAACTCCTGTTAGGTAGCGAAAGAGTGCCGCTCGGCCTAGCGCAGCGTCTCGGCCATCTGGTGACGCCCGCTCACTCAGTATTTCCCGCCTGCCTGCGTCATCCCTCGCGACACCCTGAGAGGAGCGCAATCCGCGACGACCGCCGCGACCGGGTCGGCGGTCAAGTGAGGCGGGGCGATATCGGGCAATGTTGAACACGGACATAAGGAAATTTCGTGAATGATTGATTATATTGGCGCGCCACGGTCGATGAAGATGCGTACTACTCGTTCGCCGCGCCCTATGATGCCGTGGCCTGCGTCGTGCCTCAGTGGCCGCAACTGCGATGGCGCCAGATTCCGTGCGACGCCTCGATTGCTAATCCGCAATATTGGGAATGACGACCGAAGCGGCTCTACTATGCGTCAATTACTTCGTGACCCGTCCCCAACCGCTAATACGGACGACGATGGCCGCAGTACCCTGTAAGCGGCCCCATTTGGCGCAGTCAGGAATCTTTTCTATGGGGCAACTACGGACTTGTCGTGGCACGCGCTCTGGACGGCATTGGGCCAATAGCGCACACTGTCAGTTATCGGTCACGTCGTCGGCACTAGCAAGCAGTGTCAGTGGCACGGTGAGACCGAGCGCGCTGCTCGAAGCGATTGCCGACAAGTTGCGTGCCCTCGATTACCTACCGATCGTGTTCGACTTCGATCGGCCCACCGATCGCGATCTCACCGAGACGGTGAAGGTGCTTGCCGGACTCTCACTCTTCGTCGTCGTTGACATCACGAATCCGCGATCGGTCCCGCTCGAACTGCAGGCGACTGTGCCTGACTACATGGTGCCCTTCGTGACGCTCGTCGAGCGCGGGCAACCGGTGTTCGGGATGTTCGACGATTTGCCGCGTAAGTGCGACTGGGCACTCCCGCTGCTCGAATACAGCAGCGCAGACACGCTGCTCGCGGCGTTCGAAAATAAGGTCATCTCGCCGGCGCTCGAGAAACTCGGAGACGTCAGAAGGCGTAAGGCGTTGCCGCCGCAGCGACGGTCTGCCGAGGACTGAAGACGCTGCTACGTCGCAGTGCTGTTCACCAGTCATGGAACAAGAACAACCGTGAAGGGCACGAAGCACCGACGCTTTTTGGTAGAGCCGGTCGGAAGGCGGCCCATGACGTCGTGATCTTCATGCTGGTCGTGTCCTGATGCTGAAGGACCGCGTTGCCGAGCTAAAGGCTGTCCAGGATCAAACCCGCGCCAATGCAGAGCGGACCGAGGGTACGGTCGAACGGCTCCGGACCCTGAAGTCGTTCGCCAGGACGGCCCGCAAGCGCTGCGGACCGCGTCGGGCGGCTACCGCCGCGACCATCTCCGCGCTTTCCCCAACGCGTCGGAGAAACGGCGGGTTTTGGTGTGCCCAGTCCTATACAGAAGTGGCGTCCCCAAGGGATCGCGCATTTTTCCGAAAAATCAACACTCTACGAAACAGATGAGACACCCACGCTCGGCAAGGTCCGTCTCGCCCATTCCTCGCGTCCCGGCGAGGGCTGGCTAAAACTGAGGGGACACCGGGCGTTCGGCTCTGATCAGATGGACTCTGGCGAAAATAGCACTACCTGTTGTGCTGTGCGCCGGCTTGCCTCGAAACACGCCCCGCTGCCCGCCTCGGATGGTGGCTGTGCCCCCCGTTTATCGTTTCTGATCTTCTCCCCTCCGGAGCACTGGTGCCGCTGCTGCCCGACTACCGAACACCGGAGCTGGAGATCGTCGCGCCCTACCCCACCGGCGGCTGTTGAGCACCAAGGTCCGGCTGTTCCTCGACATGGTGGTCGATCGGTTTGCCGAGGAGCCGCGCTGGCTCGATGACATGTCCGATCGTTAAGTTCCTCCTCGGTGCTAGGCGGTCGAGCCGAGGTCAGTTGCGGCAACAGCGTGGAGCAGGGAGCGCATGTCGGCAGTGCGCTTCGCCCCGAACGCCTTCTCGAATTGCCGCTGCGCTTGCACCCATCCTTTCACCCCCGCCCGAAATCGGGCTTCGCCGGCCTCGGTCACCCGCAGCTCCTTGCTGCGGCGATCGATGCTGCCCTGTTCGACAGCGATAAGCCCGTCGCGCTCCAGCGGCAGAATGTTCCGGCCAAGCGTGGTTCGGTCCATCACCATCTCCGCGGCGAGCCTATTGATTGCCATCGGGCCCAATCGCCGCAGCTTCGCGAGAATCGAAAACTGCGTCGTGCGCAGCCCGCTCGATGCCAGATACTGATCGTAAAACTGCGTGATGTGCCGGGCGGCTTGGCGCGCGGCGAGACAGTTGCAAACATCTGGCCCTAGAGAGGCCGTCGTCGCCATTTCAACCTCGGTTCTTGACATTGATACACATATCCCTATTTAGGCGCATATGCGCTAAGAGTCAATCGCTTGGCGTTGATAATCGAATCTACCGGATTGACGAGGGCAGGATCATGATCAGAACAGACAATGCCTGCCGGCCGGATCGCCTCGATCCGGCAAGCTCGTCAACGCTGTCGGGACTGGAAATCGTCAACGGCTTAGCAGACGGCCGGCTTCCGCACCCGCCAATGGCGGAAACGCTGCCTTTCACGCTTTATCCGCCTTCCGCAGGCGGGCGGGTCGAGCTTTGCGCCGTTCCTGAGACGCGTTTCCTTAATCCGATGGGCATCGTTCACGGTGGCTGGGCGATGACCATGCTCGACTCGGCGATGGGGTTATCCGCGCTGACAACCCTCAGTCCCACCTCGAGTTGCCTGATTGTCGGCATCCCGGCCCAAGCGCGAGCGCCGCAACCATCGGCGGTGCCCAAGCTATCGCGGCGGCACCAGGCGACCGCGCCATGGTGAACCTCTTCCCTTGACATGGGCGCATCCGCCCCTATTTAGGCGCGTATGCACTTAATTTAGGCCCTGGTCGCCGGGCGTGCCTGGCTGACCTGCCAAGGAGGTCGTCGTGACGGAAATCCCCTATCATATCGCCCTGATCGTCGGGGCAGGTTCGGGCATCAGCGCGTCATTCGCGCGCGGGCTCGCAGCGGCCGGCCTTCGCGTCGGACTAGCGGCGCGTAATGTCGAAAAACTGGCGCCTCTCGCCGCGGAAATCGGTGCAGAAACCTTTGCCGTCGACGCGTCTGATCCGACTGCGGTGGCCCGTCTGTTCGTAGAGGCGGATAACCGGCTCGGCGAACCCGATGTCGTGCACTACAACGCCAGCGCCCGCGCGCATGGTCCGATTGCCGAGCTCGATCCGATGTCCGTCAGCTACGGCACGGGGACCTACAATATCGAGAATTTTGAAGCTGCCGCGAAAGTGATCCTCACCAATACCGTACCCGTCGACGCCTATCGCGGCTATGGGCGGCCAGAGGCCGCCTACATCGCCGAGCGGACAATCGAGGGGGTGGCGCGACATTTGGGTCTCGACCCGGTTGCAGTGCGGCGGATAAATTTCGTGCCGCGGTCCGACTTTCCGTACCGCCCTTACGGCAGCCGCTCGGTGATCTATGACAGCGGCGATTACCAGGGCTGTCTCGACAAGGCCGTCACGGCATTCGACTACGCTGGCCGGCGTGACGAGCAGCAGCGGCTGCGCATGGCCGGGCGTTACCGCGGTATTGGCGTTGCCGCCTATACCGAGATGTGCGGCATGGCCCCGTCACGCCGGCTCGCCGCCAACGGCTTCGACCGGGGCGGCTGGGAGAGCGCCCGCATCGCGATAGACTCGAGCGGACGCGCGACCTTGTATTCGGGCTCGATGAGCCAGGGTCACGGGCATGCGACCGCGCTGGCGCAGCTTGCCGCCGATGTCCTGCAAATGCCGGTCGAGAGTATCGACGTCGTGCAGGGCGACACGAAGCAGGTCCAGGCCGGCCACGGCACGTTCAATTCGCGCTCGATGCCGGTCGGCGGATCCGCCGCCCACGTCTGTGCCGGACGCATCGTCGCGAAGGCGAAAAAGATTGCGGCGCAAATGATGGAGGTCGCCGCTCAGGACATTGCGTTTGACGGCGGAAATTTTTCCGTCCCGGGAACGAACATCGAGCGGTTGCCTTTCGCCAGGGTCGCGCGAATGGCGTATCTGGGCCACGTCCTGCCCGACGGGATGGAACCCGGCCTGGACGAAACCGTGTTTTACGACCCCACCGGAATGGGGGCGCCTTCGGGAGTTCATATGGCTTATGTCGAGGTCGACCCCGACACCGGCATAGTCGAGATCCTCGACTACGTCGCCGTCGATGATGCAGGTGTGATCATTAATCCACTGCTCGCCAGGGGGCAAATCCAGGGAGGCGTGGTCCAGGGCATTGGCCAGGCGCTCTACGAGGAGGCGCGTTACGACCGCGACAGCGGTCAACTCGTAACCGGCTCATTGCTCGACTATGGTTTGCCGCGCGCAGATTTGCTGCCCATGATCCGCTCGCAATTCCAGGAGACGCCGTCTCCTACCAATCCACTGGGGGTAAAGGGGGTCGGGGAAAGCGGCGCGATCGGCGCGCCGCCGACGATCGTGCACGCAGTCCTCGATGCGCTGGCGCCGTTCGGCATCACGCATCTCGACATGCCATTGACCCCGCAGAAGATCTGGGCCGCGATCCGTGACGCGGGCCCCGCGGCCGCCGCGTGATCGGCGTCTGCCGTCGCTCGCTGCTCAGCTTGGTCATCCCAATAGACTGGATCGGAACTGCTATGGCTAACCCGTCAATTGTTCGGCTGCCGGTACAAGTCGAACACGTCCGGATCGAATCCACGAAGCCCTTTGCTGAGGTTAAGGCGGCACTCGAGCGCCTGGTCCCGCCGCTCGATCCCACCATCCCGGAAGCATTGCGGCAGGGCGACATCGTGCGGGCGAACGAGGCGCTGCAGCGCGGCCCGGAACTGGCGATCTTCAGTGCCAGAGATCACGGCGGGCTGCTGCGCACCGCGGGCCTCGCGCGCAAGGCCCTGCAATACGAGATCGGGAATCCGCTGACCGCGACTCGGATGACACACCACCGACTATCTGCCGCGCTGTACGCGCCGCTGCGCGTCTTGCTCTATGAAAACGAGACTGGCCGCGCAGTCTTTGAATACGACCGGCCCTCATCGCAGTTCGGCCAGTTCGGCGACGAGCGGGTCACCGCGGTCGGGCGCGAATTGGATGCCAGTCTCGAACGCGTCCTGGCCCAAGCGGCGAGCTGATGCCACGGCACGCCGCGTCGCGATTAGGCGGATTTATTCTTGGGAAATAGAGACAGAAATGAATGACCTACTCAATCGCGTCATCACGTCCCACGGGGGCCTGGAGCGTTGGAACAAAATAACGCTCTTGGAGTGCGACGTGTCGGTCACAGGCTCAACGTGGTCGAGAAAGGGCTGGCCCGACGCGCTGAAGAACGTGCATGTGAGCGCGCACGCGCAGGATCAGTGGATCAGCTACAGGCCGTTCACCGGCGGGAACAAGCGCAGCCGATGCACGCCCGCCCATACTGTCATCGAAACGCTTGGGACGACCTCCATCTCGCATATTTCTCCGGCTATGCCATGTGGAACTATCTAACCACCCCATTTCTCTTCGCGATGGAGGGTTTCGAGGTGGAGGAGGCTGCCGCCTAGCCGTGACGGCGGCGAAGAGCGTCGCCGATTGAAAGTTGCCTTTCCGCGATCGATTGCGACTCACTGCCGCGAGCAAGTCTTTTACGTGGACGACAACCACTTGATTCCGCGGCTGGATTACATTGCCGATGTGTCGGGCGGCATCCCAGCCGCTCACTACCTTTCCAACTACAAAGATTTCGGAGGAAGCAAATTTGCGACCAACCGTCGAGCTTACCCCCGGAATCCGAACAATAGCCCAGACCTGGATCGCCTCCTCGTCGCGATCGATATCGCCGCGATTCAGCTCTCATGAAGGTGAAGTCGATGGAAGAAGCCCCCGTCCTCCGCGAGGAAACAGGACCGGTCTCGGTCCTGACAATGCAATACCGGCCGTACAATCTACTGGGCCCGACCCTGCTCGGCGGAATCGCCGACGAGATCGCCGCGGCCCGCGACGCCGGCAGCCGAGCTATCATCCTGCGAAGCGGATTGCGCCATTTCTCGGCGGGGGCCGACGTCGCGCAGTTCAGCGCGCGCATCGAGCAAGGTGGCCGCAGCCAGTCGACAATCGGCGGCGTCGGTTTCCTGAAACTGCTCGAATTGCTGCCGATCCCGATCGTAGCCAGCGTGCACGGCGTCTGCCTCGGCGGCGGGTTCGAGCTGGCGCTCGCCTGCGATTACATCGTCGCGGCCAGTTCGGCCAAGATCGGCTCTGTCGAGGTGGCACTCGGGTTGCACCCTCTGCTTGGCGGCATCCAGCGCCAGGTGCAGCGCGCCGGGGCAATGCGCGCCAAGGAAATTTCGATGCTCGGGCGACGCTATGATGCAGCGACATTGGAGCGCTGGGGCCTCGTCAATTTCGTCGTCGCCGACGATGCGCTCGAAGAGGCCACGATGACGATTGCCCAGGAACTGGCGCACGGGCCGACTGTCGCGCATGCCGCGACGAAGCGCCTCGTCCATATCGCCGTCAATCAGGGGGTGCTCGCGGCTGACGAGGCGATGGCCGAGATCCAGAAGCCGATCTGGGCTTCCGAAGACCTCAAGATCGGGCTCGCCTCGTTCCGCGAGAACGGTCCCGGCCTTGCCAAATTCGCGGGGCGCTGACATGAGCGGCCCGCTTTCCGGCATTCGCGTTGTCGATTTTTCGCGCGTGCTCGCCGGTCCGCTCTGCGCCCGCACGTTGCTCGACCTCGGCGCCGAGGTCATCAAGATCGAGCCGCCGCGTCCCGACGTGTCGCGCTTCGCGTTTCCGTCGACACCGGGCATGTCGGGCTACTACGCGCAGCAGAGCGCCGGCAAGCGCAATGTCAGCATCGACCTCAACGTGCCCGGCGCCCGCGAATTGGCGTTGCGGCTCTGTGACATAGCTGATGTCGTCGTCGAGAACTTCCGGGCCGGCACGTTGCGCTATTTCGGGCTAGACTATGAGACCTTGGCTGCCCGCAACCCGCACCTGATTATGCCTCGATCACCGGGTACGGCCAGGGTGGGCCATGGCAGGGCCGGATGGCCTATGCGCCGACCGTGCAGGCGGAGGCCGGGTTCACCCATAACAGCATACGCCATTACGGTGAGGCCCTGGGCG
>Ga0306923_10000469_pt1 | contig 31631 bp, 29 predicted proteins | sample sta12Can44000108_FD_203841 | JGI IMG/M metagenome (GOLD analysis project Ga0306923, IMG submission 203841) | Lab enrichment of tropical soil microbial communities from Luquillo Experimental Forest, Puerto Rico - statanox.12C.anox.44.000.108 (v2)... | ecosystem: Environmental > Terrestrial >... | reverse complement strand
CTCCCCCGGTAGGGCCCGCGGGGAGGGCCCGTGCCTTGCCGCTTCCTGCAAGGCACGGAGCCTTCCCCGCGAAGTGCCGCGGAGCACACGTTTGGTGCACGGGCTCGTCATTCTTGCGGAGCGGAACTAGGCGATGCGGCGACCGCCCTCGAGCGTGATCGTCCGCCGGCTGCGCGAGAACGCGTTCCTCGCCGGGATGCTGGGCGCGATCGCGCTCGCCTCGGCGGCGCCGTCCATCGGTCGGAGCGGCGGGCCGCTGCACGGCGAGCTGCTCGCGGACGCCGGCATCTTCCTCGTCTTCCTCCTGCACGGCGCATCGCTGAGCGGCGCCGCCGTGCGCGAGGGGATGTCGCGCTGGCGTCTCCACCTCGTCGTCCAGCTCTTCACCTTCGTCGTGTTCCCGGTCGTGTGGGTCGTGCTCGCGGCGGCGTTCGGCCACTGGGTGCCGGCCCCGCTGCGGCCCGGATTCTTCTTCCTGGCGGCGCTGCCTTCGACGATCTCCTCCTCGGTCGCCATGACCGCGATCGCGCGCGGCAACGTGCCGGGCGCGATCTTCAACGCGGTGCTCTCGAACGTGCTCGGGATCGTGATCACCCCGGTGCTCGTCGGCGCCGCGAGCGCGCACGCCGGGTCGGGCCCGCCGCTCGGGCGCGCCATCCTCGGCATCGCGGGCCTCGTGCTCGTGCCGCTCGCCGCGGGCCAGGCGTTGCGCCCCGTCGCCGGGACATGGCTCGCCCGCCACCGCGGCCGAACCTCGTCGATCGACAAGTGCGTCGTGGTGCTGATCGTGTATGTCGCGTTCTGCGACTCCGCGGCGGCCGGGCTCTGGTCCGGGCACGGCCCGCGGCTCGTGGCGTTCGCGATCCTGGGCGCGCTCGCGCTGCTCGCCAGCGTGCTCGCGCTCACCACCGCCGTGGCGGGGTGGCTCGGATTCGAGAAGGAGGACGAGATCGCCGCCGTGTTCTGCGGCTCGAAGAAGGCGCTCTCGTCCGGCGTGGCGATGGCGAAGGTGCTGTTCGGCGCGCAGGCCGGGGTCACCGTACTGCCGGTCATGTGCTACCACCAGCTGCAGCTCCTCGTGTGCTCCGCGCTCGCCGAGCGCTACGCGCGGCGAGCGGAGCCGGGCGGCGACGGCCACGCTCCGCTCACCCGACGCCCCGCGCATTGATCGGTACGCAATTGATGCGGTGCGTTGCGGGCGATTCCTGGCGCTCCGCGGGAGTCATCGTGGAATGCGATGTTCCGCATGAGAGCGCGACAGGATGATTGACCGCTCAATGGGCCTTGTGTATGCAGGATACAGGATACAGCGCGCGTCAGATCACCCGGGAGGCCCGCTGCAATGAACAGCAACCTGTTCGCCCTCATCGAGTCGCGGTGCCGTCCCGAGGCGACCTTCCTCGAGACTCCCGCGGGCGCGCGCTGGACGTACGCCGATCTCCTCGCCACCACCGCGCGCTACGCGAACGCGCTCGCGGGCGCGGGCGTCGCGCCGGGCGATCGCGTCGCGGCACAGGTCGAGAAGTCACCCGAGGCGTACTGCGTCTACCTCGCGACGCTGCGGATGGGCGCGATCTACGTCCCGCTCAACACCGCGTACACCCCCGCCGAGCTCGAGTACTTCCTCGGCGACTGCGCGCCCGCGGCGCTGCTCTGCGATCCCGCCGATGCGCCGCGTCGCTCGGCGCTGGCGGCGGCCGCCGGCGTCCGCGCCTGCCTCACGCTCGACGCAGCCGGCCGCGGCACGTTCGCGACCGCCGCCGAGGCCGCGCCGGTCGAGTTCGAGACGGTGGCGCGCGCGCCGGACGACATCGCCGCGATCCTCTACACGTCCGGGACGACCGGCCGCCAGAAGGGCGCGATGATCACGCACGGGAACCTCGCGAGCAACGGCGAGGCGATCGCGAGGCTATGGGGCTTCGGGCCGGGCGACGTGCTCCTCCACGCGCTCCCGATCTACCACACGCACGGGCTCTTCATCTCGGCGCACTGCTCCCTCCTCTCCGGCAGCGCGATGCTCTTCACCAGCCGCTTCGCGACGGACGAGGTCCTCGATCTCCTGCCCCGCGCGACGGTGATGATGGGGGTGCCGACCTTCTACACCCGGCTCCTCGAGTCCCCGCGGCTCGACGCGGACCGCTGCCGGAGCATCCGGCTCTTCGTCTCCGGCTCCGCGCCGCTCCTCCCCGACACGGCCACCGCGTTCACGGCCCGCACCGGCCACGAGATCCTCGAGCGCTACGGCATGACCGAGGCCATCGTCATCGCGTCGAACCCGCTGCGCGGCGAGCGTCGGCCGGGCAGCGTCGGCCATGCCGTCGAAGGCGTGGAGCTCCGGGTGGCGGACGCGTCGGACGCGCCGGTGCCGCCCGGCGCCGTCGGCGGGATCCAGATCCGCGGCACGGGCGTGATGAAGGGCTACTGGCGCCAGCCGGAGCGCACCGCCCAGGAGTTCACCGCCGACGGCTGGTTCCGGACCGGCGACCTCGGCGTGCTCGCCCAGGACGGCTACGTCTCGCTCGTCGGGCGCGCCAAGGATCTCGTCATCACGGGCGGGTTCAACGTGTATCCGAAGGAGGTCGAGCTCGCGATCGACGCGCTCCCCGGCGTCACCGAGTCGGCGGTCTTCGGCGTGCCGCACCGGGACTACGGCGAGGCGGTCACTGCCGCCGTCGTCCGCCGCGACCCCGCGCTCGACGACGCGGCCATCCTGGCGGCGCTCCGCGAGCGCCTCGCCGCCTACAAGCTCCCGAAGCGCGTCCACTTCGTGCACGAGCTGCCGAGGAACGCGATGGGGAAGGTTCTCAAGACCGCCCTCCGCGAGAAGTTCACCCGACCCTAGCGCCGGCGAACCGAGCCGGATGCGCGCAGCGAATCCCTGGCGACGAGGAGGCGACGACGCATGAGCGGCACGATGACGCGCAGGAACCTGCTGAAGGGGATGCTGGCGGCCCCGGCGATGTCGCTGCTGGGTGCGCTCCCGGCCCGGTCGGCGGCGGCGGCGAAGGTGAGCCTCAAGATCTCGCATCAGTTCCCCGGCGGGACGCTGACCGAGGGCGACTTCCGCGATCGGATGTGCCGGCGCTTCGCGGCCGAGGTGTCGCGGCGCACCCACGGCGAGCTCGAGGCGACCGTCTACCCCGGCTCCTCGCTGATGAAGACGAACGCCCAGTTCAGCGCGATGCGGAAAGGCGCGCTGGACATGAGCCTGTTCCCGATCTCGTACGCGGGCGGCGAGCTCCCCGAGCTCAACATCGGCCTCATGCCCGGCGTGGTCACCTCGTACGAGCAAGGGATGGCGTGGAAGCGCTCGGAGGTCGGCAAGTACCTGTCCGACTTCCTCGCCGACAAGGGCGTGCTGCTCGTGACCTGGATGTGGCAGGCGGGCGGCGTCGCCTGCCGGAGCAACGCGATCGTCGAGCCGGGGGACGCCAAGAACCAGAAGGTCCGCGGCGGCAGCCGCGAGATGGACATGGTCCTCAAGGCCGCCGGCGCGACCGTGATCTCCCTCCCCTCGAACGAGATCTACGCCGCGATGCAGACGGGCGCGCTCGACGCCGCCATGACGTCCTCGACGAGCCTCATCTCCTTCCGCCTGGAGGAGGTCTCGAAGCAGCTCGTCACCGGGCGCGGGAAGGCCTACTGGTTCATGCTCGAGCCGCTCGTCATGTCGAAGGCCACCTTCGATCGGCTCCCCAAGGACATGCAGGCGATCGTGATGGCGGTCGGCGCCGAGCTGGAGCAGTTCGGCATCGAGGCGGCGAAGCAGGACGACCAGCTGGTCGCGGCCGCCTACGCGAAGGTCAGCGCGAAGGCCCACGACCTGTCGAAAGAGACGGTGGCGCGCTGGCAGGCCATCGCGCGCGACACCGCGTGGAAGGACTACGCGGCGCGCAACGAGCGCTGCGCCAAGATCCTCCAGCTCGCCGAGCGGACGCTTTGAGCCACGGCTTCGAGCTCCCGGGAAGCGCGCAGCCGGCGGCGCTGCCGCGCGTCGGCGCCGTCGCCGCCTGCGCGCGCGGCATGGCGTGGCTGAACGAGTGCCTCCTGCTCGCCTCCACCCTCGCCATCGTCGCGGCCGCGCTCGTCCTCACCGGCAGCGTCGTGACGCGCTACGTGCTGAAGGTCCCGACCGACTGGCAAGACGAAGCGGCGGTGTTCCTCATGGTCGGCGCGACGTTCCTCTCCGGCGCGTACGTGCAATCGCAGCGCGGCCACGTGGGCATCGCCGCGCTCGCGAGCGTGCTCCCGCCCCGCGCGAACCGCTGGCGCGCCCTCCTCGCCGACATGATCTCGTTCCTGTTCTGCGGCTTCTTCTCGTGGAAGTCGTGGACGCTGCTCCACGAGGCGGTCGTCGACGGCCAGACCACGTCCTCGACGTGGGCGCCGCCGCTCTGGATCCCGTACGGGTTCATGGCGGTGGGGATGACGCTCGTGGCGGCGCAGCTCCTGTTGCAGACGATCGTCCACTTCGCGGGGGAGGAGACGCGATGAGCGTCGCCACCATCGGGGCGATGTACGGCGTCGCCACCCTGGCCGTGATGTTCTCGGGGATCCCCATCGCCTTCGCGCTCGGGACGGTCGCCGTCGCGTTCATGTACCTGTTCATGCCGGGCGCGGCCCTCGACACCGTGACGCAGAACGTCTACGAGGAGATGTCGAGCATCACGCTGCTCTCGATCCCCCTCTTCATCCTGAAGGGCGCCGCCATCGGGAAGTCGCGGGCGGGGGCGGACCTGTACTCCGCGATCCACGCCTGGATGAAGAGGATCCCGGGCGGGCTCGGGATCGCGAACGTCTTCGCGTGCGCGCTGTTCGCGGCGATGGCCGGCTCGAGCCCGGCGACCGCCTCGGCCATCGGCAGCGCCGGCATCCCGGAGATGCGCGCGCGCGGCTACTCGCCCCGGCTCGCGTCCGGCATCATCGCGGCCGGCGGCACGCTCGGGATCCTGCTGCCCCCCTCCATCACGATGATCCTGTTCGCGGTAGCCTCGGAGCAGTCGCTGGGACGGCTCTTCCTCGCCGGCGTCGGCCCCGGCCTCGTGCTCGTCGTGCTGTTCGCCGGCTACACGGCGGTCCAGTTCAAGAAGGAGGCGGCCGCCGCACTCGCCGAGTACGAGCGGACCGGCGTCCGGCCGGCGCACCTCGAGGAGCGGGAGCCGTCGCTCCGCGAGAAGACGCGGATGCTCTCGAAGGTGCTGCCGTTCGTGCTCCTGCTCATCGGGGTGATGGTCGCGCTCTACGGCGGAATCGCGACGCCTTCGGAGACGGCCGGCCTCGGCGCCGTGCTCGCGATGGTCCTCATCGCGGTGGTGTACCGCGTGTGGCGTCCGAAGGACCTGAGGCCGATCCTCGCCGGCACGGTGAAGGAGTCGACCATGCTGCTGTTCATCATCGGCATGTCGCTCCTCTACTCGTATGTGATGAGCTACCTCCATATCAGCCAGTCGGCGGCCGAGTGGATCGTGTCGATGCAGCTCTCTCGATGGGTGCTCCTCGCGACCATCCTCCTGTTCGTGGTCGTGCTCGGCTTCTTCCTCCCGCCGGTGTCGATCATCCTGATGACGGCGCCGATCATCCTGCCGCCCCTCAAGGCGGCCGGCTTCGACCTCGTGTGGTTCGGCGTGGTGATGACCGTCGTGATGGAGATGGGGCTCATCCACCCGCCCGTCGGCCTCAACATCTTCGTCATCAAGAACGTCGCGCCGGACATCCCGCTGAAGGACATCGTCTGGGGCGTGATGCCGTTCATCGGCCTCATGGTCGCCGCGGTCGTGCTGCTCTGCTTCGTGCCGGGCATCGCCACCTGGCTCCCGGACGCGGTGCTCGGCTTCCGCTGAGCGGCACGCTCGGTGGTCGACGAAGCGGGCGCACAGCTCCGGCGCCTATGTGCGCTCGAGCAGCGCCCGCGCGATCCGCTCTCCCGCCCGCCCGTCCCACAGCGGCGGGCAGCGCGCGGGCGGCGGGGAGGCCAGCGTGCGCCGCGCGGCTCCCGCGACGCGGACGGGATCGGTCCCCACGACCTGGTTCGTCCCCTCGTCGACGGTGACGGGCCGCTCGGTGCGGTCGCGGAGCGTGAGGCACGGGACGCCGAGCGCGGTCGTCTCCTCCTGGACCCCACCCGAGTCGGTGAGCGCGAGCCGCGCGGAGGCGAGGAGCGACAGGAAGTCGAGGTAGCCGAGCGGCTCGATGACCCGCACCTCCGCCGGCGCGGCGCCCGCCGACGCGAGCGCGGCGCGCGTGCGCGGGTGGACCGGGAAGACGAGCGGCAGCGCGCGCGAGACCTCGTCGAGGGCGGCGAGCAGCCGGCGCAGCACGGCGGGCTCGTCGACGTTGGACGGACGGTGCAGCGTGACGACCCCGTACGCTCCGGGCGTGAGGCCGAGGCGCTCCGGCACGCGCCGCGCACGCGCCGCGGGCAGCGCCGCGACGAGGCTGTCGATCATGGCGTTCCCCACGCACTCCACGCGCGCGGCCGGGATCCCCTCGCGCGCGAGGTTCCGGTCCGCGTCGGCGGAGGGCGTGAGGAGGAGGTCCGCGAGGTGATCGACCGCGACCCGGTTGAGCTCCTCCGGCATCGCGCGGTCGTAGCTGCGCAGGCCCGCCTCGAGGTGCGCCACCCGGAGCCCGAGCTTCGCGGCGACGAGCGCCGCCGCGAGCGTCGAGTTCACGTCACCCGGCACGACCACCCAGTCCGGTCGCGGCAGCTCCAGGAGCGCGCGCTCGAAGGCGAGCATGATGCGCGCCGTCTGCTCGGCGTGCGACCCCGCGCCGACGCCGAGGTGGACCTCCGGCTGGGGCAGCCCGAGGTCCTCGAAGAACACGTCCGACATCCGGGCGCCGTGGTGCTGGCCGGTGTGGACGAGTCGCTGCGACGCCCCGCGCGCGGCGAGAGCCCGCACGACCGGCGCCACCTTGACGAAGTTGGGCCGGGCGCCGACCACGTGGAGGACGAGCGCCATCCTGCGGACAAGGTACGGACGGCGACCGTGGGCGCGAGCACCGTGACGAGCGACGCGGACGCGTGCGCCCGGCGGCTCGCCCGCCGATTCGGGCCGGTTTCGGGGGGTGGTTGACGGATCGGACGGCGGCGAGTAATCAGGGGTCCCGGTTTGGGACTCGCGTACGTCATCATTCCGGCCCGGTATGGCGCGTCGCGCTTCCCCGGGAAGCCTCTCGCGAGCCTCGCCGGCAAGCCCCTCATCCGCCACGTCGCCGAGCGCGCCTCGAAGGCCCGCGGCGTCGATCTCGTGGTCGTGGCGACGGACGACGACCGCATCGCGGCGGTGGCGCGGAGCTGCGGCGCGCGCGCGGTCATGACGGGCCCGGCGGCGACCGGCACGGACCGGGTGGCGCAGGCGGTGCGCCAGCTCGCGCCACGGCCGGAGGTGGTGGTGAACCTGCAGGGAGACGAGCCGCTCATCGAGCCCGCTGCGCTGGAGACGCTGCTCGGGGCGATGTCGGACCCGCGGGTGAAGATGGCGACGCTCGCCCGTCCGCTCGCCGAGGGCGAGCTCGAGCGGCCGCAGGTGGTGAAGGTGGTGTGCGCGGCGAACGGGGACGCCCTCTACTTCTCGCGGGCGGCCATCCCGCACCGCCGCGCGGGAGGGACGAGCCCGATGGCGCGCGCGCACGTGGGCATCTACGCCTTCCGCGAGCCGTTCCTGCAGGAGTTCGCCGCGCTGCCGCAGGGGCGGCTCGAGCAGGAGGAGTCGCTCGAGCAGCTGCGGGCGCTCGAGCAGGGCCATCGCATCCGCGTGGTGGAGACGCAGTACGGGGGATTCGGCGTGGACACGCCGGAGGATCTGGAGCGCGCGCGGGCCATGCTCGAGCGGGCAGGTACGTAGGGCGAGGGCACGCCGCGTGGGCGTGTCGGGTGGGCGAGTACGCAGGGCGGGGGTTCGTCCCCCGCCGAGGGTGAAAGGGGTGTTCTCATGGTGAAGCGCACGAAGAAGACGAAGTACCTGTTCGTCACCGGCGGCGTGGTGAGCTCGCTCGGCAAGGGGCTCGCGGCGGCGTCGATCGGCGCGCTCATGGAGAACCGCGGGCTGGTGGTGACGCACCTGAAGCTGGACCCGTACATCAACGTGGACCCGGGCACGATGAGCCCGTTCCAGCACGGCGAGGTGTACGTCACCGACGACGGCGCCGAGACCGACCTCGACCTCGGGCACTACGAGCGCTTCACCAGCGCCAAGATGACCCGCGGCAACAACTACACGACCGGTCGCATCTACAACACCGTCATCCAGAAGGAGCGGCGCGGCGAGTACCTGGGCAAGACCGTCCAGGTGATTCCGCACATCACCGACGAGATCAAGACCATCATCCGCGAGGCGTCCGGCGAGGCCGACATCGTGATCGTCGAGGTGGGCGGCACCGTGGGCGACATCGAGTCCTTGCCGTTCCTCGAGGCCATCCGGCAGATGAAGTACGACGTGGGCGAGGAGAACGTCGTCTACGCGCACCTCACGCTCGTGCCCTTCATCGCCGCCGCCGGCGAGCTCAAGACGAAGCCCACCCAGCACTCGGTGAAGGAGCTGCGCGAGATCGGCATCCAGCCCGACATCCTGCTCTGCCGGTCCGATCGCGAGATCTCGCGCGAGATGAAGGACAAGATCGCGCTCTTCTGCAACCTCGACACCTCGGCCGTCTTCACGGCGCGCGACGTGTCCTCCATCTACGAGCTGCCGGTGGCGCTCCACGCCGAGGGCGTGGACGACAAGCTGGCCGAGCTCATGAACATCTGGAGCCGCGCCCCCCGCCTCGAACGCTGGGAGGGGGTGGTCCAGAAGGTGACGCATCCTCGCAAGGGCGAGGTGAAGATCGGCGTCGTCGGCAAGTACGTCGAGCTGGCCGAGAGCTACAAGAGCCTCAACGAGGCGCTCGTGCACGGCGGCATCGCCAACGACGTGAAGGTCCGCCACGAGTTCATCGACTCGCAGAAGCTGGAGGAGGGCGACCTCTCGGCCCTGTCGCAGGTGGACGCCATCCTGGTGCCGGGCGGCTTCGGCGTGCGCGGCACCGAGGGCAAGATCCTCGCCGTGCGCCATGCGCGCGAGCGGAAAGTGCCGTTCTTCGGCATCTGCCTCGGCCTGCAGATGGCGGTGATCGAGTTCGCCCGCGACGTGCTCGAGCTCGACGGCGCCAACTCGCTCGAGTTCGACGAGAAGACGCCGCACCCGGTGGTCACGCTCATGGCGTCGCAGGTGGGCGTCGAGGACAAGGGCGGGACGATGCGCCTCGGCAGCTACGCTTGCCGGCTCAAGGAAGGGACCAAGGCGCGCGAGCTGTACGGCGCCGACCTCATCCAGGAGCGGCACCGCCACCGCTTCGAGTTCAACAACGGCTACCGCGCGCAGTTCGAGCAGGCCGGGATGATCTTCTCGGGCCTGAACCCGGACCTCGGGCTCGTCGAGATGATCGAGCTCGGCAACCACCCGCACTTCGTGGGGTGCCAGTTCCACCCCGAGTTCAAGTCGAAGCCGTTCCGCCCGCACCCGCTCTTCGCGGGGTTCATCGCGGCGGCGGTGGCGCAGCGCGACGCCCGCCAGAAGGGCGCGCCGGTGGCCGAGGTGACGAAGCTCGCGGTGGGGAAGGGCTCGTAGGGATGGCGGCGCCCGTTCGCGCGCGCGTCGGCGGCCACGAGGTCGGGGACGGGCGGCCGCTCCTCCTCATCGCGGGGCCGTGCGTGCTCGAGTCCGAGGCGCAGGCGCTCTCGCACGCCCGCCAGGTGAAGGCGCTGGCGGCGAAGCACGGCGTGCCCGCCGTGTTCAAGGCCAGCTTCGACAAGGCGAACCGCACGAGCGTGAAGAGCTTCCGCGGCGTGGGGCTGGAGCCGGGGCTGGCCGTCCTCGGGAAGGTGAAGCGGGAGACGGGCCTCCCCACCCTCACCGACGTGCACGAGGCGTGGCAGGCCGAGCCGGCCGGACGGGTGGTGGACGTGCTGCAGGTCCCGGCCTTCCTGTGCCGGCAGACCGACCTCGTCCTCGCCTGTGCCCGCCACGGCAAGAGCGTCAACGTGAAGAAGGGGCAGTTCCTCGCCCCGCGCGACATGCGCCACGTGATCCAGAAGTGCCGCGAGGCCGGGAACGAGGACGTGGTCCTCACCGAGCGCGGCGCCTCCTTCGGCTACGGCAACCTGGTCGTCGACATGCGGTCGCTCGTCGTGATGCGCGAGCTGGGCGCGCCGGTCTGCTTCGACGCCACCCACTCCGTGCAGCTCCCCGGCTCCGGCGGCGACACCACCGCCGGCAACCGCGAGTACGTCGCGCCGCTGGCGCGCGCCGCGGCGGCCGTCGGGATCGACGCCCTCTTCATGGAGATCCACGAGGACCCCGCCCAGGCGAGGAGCGACGGGCCCAACTCGCTCGACTTCGCGATGGCCGACGCGGTCCTCGGCGACGTGCTCCGCATCCGCCGCGCGCTGGGGCAGCCGTGAAGCACAAGGGCGTGCTTCGACTTCGGGGCGCTGCGCGCCCCTACGCTCAGCACGAACGGAAGAAGACCACCCCCGTTCGCGGTGAGTCCTTCGACAGGCTCAGGACAGGCTCCGCGAAGGCGGAGTCGAACCGCGACGATGAGCTCCTCGCGCGGGCGGCCAAGGTCCGCCTCCTCCTCCTCGACGTCGACGGCGTCCTCACCGACGGGCGGCTGTACTACGGCGCCGACGGCGAGGTGATGAAGGCGTATGACGTGAAGGACGGGCACGGCCTCGTGCTCCTCCGCGACCACGTCCAGCTCGGCGTCATCAGCGGCCGGCCGGGCCTGTCGCGCAAGCGGCTCGAGGACTTGCGCTTCCAGCACATGCTCTTCTCGCAGCGCGACAAGCTCGAGGGGTACGCCCAGCTCGGTCACCTCGGCTTCGCCGACGACGAGGTCGCCTACATGGGCGACGACGTGAACGACCTCGGCCTGCTCCGCAAGGTCGGGCTGTCGGCTTGCCCGGCCGATGCTCATCCGGCGGTGCGTGCGGCGGTGCACCTCGTCACGGCGGCGCCGGGCGGGCGCGGCGCGGTCCGCGAGCTCGTCGAGCTCATCCTCCGCGCCAAGGGTCTCTGGCAATATTGACGCATGGCCGTCCCCTGGACGAAGCGGCTCCGGCGCGCCGCCCGCTCGCTCGCCCTTCGGGCCGCGGTGGCGCTCCTCGCGCTCCTGCGCCTGCGCGCCGCGCTCGCGGTGGGCGCCTTCGCCGGCCGGCTCGCCTGGTACCTCTCGGGCGACACGCGCCGCCTCATGCGAGCGCACCTCGCCGTCGCCTTCCCGGAGAAGACGGAGGTCGAGCGGGGCGCCATCGCTCGGGCGAGCCTCGTCCACCTCGGACAGGTCGCGCTCGAGGTCGCGACGCTCCGCCGCTACCGCCACCGCCTCGAGGACTACGTCTCGATCGCGCCCGGGGGAGAGGAGCTCGTGCGCCGGGCCCTGGCGCAGGGGCGCGGGCTCGTGTTCGTGGCCAGCCACATCGGCAACTGGGAGCTGCTGGCGCAGCGCCTCTCCCGCGTCGCGCAGCCGAACGCGGTGATCGCGAAGCGCAACGCCGACTCCTGGCTGAACGGCGCCATCGAGCGGCTCCGGGCCGAGGGAGGGCTCGAGACCTTCTGGCGCGAGGACCCGAGCGCGGGGCGCAGCCTCCTCCGCCTGTTCAAGCGTGGCGGCGGGCTCGGAATCCTCATCGATCAGGACACGAGGGTGCAGGGCGTCTTCGTGCCGTTCTTCGGCCGGCTCGCCTACACTCCGAGGGCGGCCGCGGATCTCGCCCTCCGCTTCCGGGCCGCGGTGGTGGTCGTGACGAGCCACCGTCGCGGGCGGCGGCTCGGGGACGGCCACGAGCTCGAGGTGGTCGAGCTGGCCTACGACCCCGACCCGCCGGACCGGGAGGCGGAGGTGGTCCGGCTGACCGCCGCCGCGGTGGCATTTCAGGAGGAGGCGGTCCGCCGCTACCCAGCGGAGTGGGTCTGGATGCACCGCCGCTGGAAGACACGGCCCCCTGCCGAAGGTTCTCAAGCAAGTGCGGTGCCGAAAAGCCGTGAGCTTTCCAGCACCTAGCAGACGGTCTACCAAGCAAGGGTCGTGCCACTAGATTGAGGGCGGCCGAGAATGCTATCGTTTTCGAGGATTTCGGCGTTTCTGGCCGCTGTGATCGCGCTCGCCACGACCGGCGCGTGCCATCGTGAGCAGCCGCAGGGAACCACGGACGTGCCACCGGAACTGACCTTCGACGGTCTGACCTATCGCGTGTACCGCGGGCCCGTGCTCACGGCCGATGGCACCGCCGCCCATGCCACGTTCCGCCGCGACAACTCCGATCTGTCCGCCGACCAGATCACGAGCCGGTTCCCCTCGTCGGGGGACCGGGCGGAGGCTCGCATCGCCGCCCGCCAGGGCGCGGGGAACCTCCGCCAGCGGCAATTCGACGCGTGGGGCGGCGTGCGCGCGGAGCAGGGCGACGAGGTGGCCGTGACCGAGCGGGCGCACTACGACGCCGCCGATGGGCTCATCCGCGGCGATCGGCCGATCGAGGTGCGTGGCGGTGGTCGGCTCGTCGTTCGCGGCCCCTCCTTCACGCTCGATCCGCGCCAGCAGCGCCTCACGATCGAGGGCGGGGCGCGCATCACCGCGGGGGAGAGCCGGTGAACGGCCTGGCCCTCGCGGTCGCGCTGGCGCTCGCCGCGCCGGCGCCGTCGTCACCACCGGCTCGCCGGCCGGGCGCGACGGCGTCGACATCGGCGCCGCCGCCGACCCAGGTGCAGGCCGCCACCGCCGACTACCTGTACCGGGAGCGGCGGACCATCCTCACTGGCCAGCCGCTCGTCACCTTCATCCGCGATGACGCGACCCTCGTCTGCCGCCGGGCGGTGGCCTACAACGATGCCCAGGGGGACATCCAGCACGCCGTCTGCGAGGGCGACGTCAAGCTCACCCGCGGCGAGCGCATCGTCACCTGCAACCGCGCCACCTTCGAAGCGGCCGAGGGCAGGGTGGTCTGCCGCGGCGACCCGGTCCTCCACGACGGGGCGACGGTGCTGCGATGCGAGGAGGTCGTCTACGACCTCGACCAGGACCGCGTGCTCGCGAAGCAGGTGAAGGGCACCATCGTCCAGAAGCCGGGGCAGGCGCTGCCCGTCCACGGGAAGGCGATCGATGGCGAGAAGTCGCCGCAGGGCCGGAAGGACGACCCAAAGGCGAAGGACGATCGAAAGGCGCCGACCCCGTGAGCGATCCCATCCTCCACGCCGAAGGGCTCGCGAAGAGCTACCAGCGCCGCCGCGTGGTGGAGGGCGTCTCGTTCCACGTCCGCCCGGGCGAGGTGGTGGGGTTGCTCGGCCCGAACGGCGCGGGGAAGACCACGAGCTTCAACATGGTGGTCGGGCTCGTCACGCCCGACGGCGGGCGCGTCCTGCTCGGCGACGATGACCTCACCCGGCTGCCCATGCACAGGCGGGCGCGCCGGGGCATCGGCTACCTCCCCCAGGAGGCGTCGATCTTCCGCAAGCTCACCGTCCGGCAGAACTTCACGGCCGTGCTGGAGGCGCTCGGCGCTCCGCGCGCCGCCCGCGAGGAGCGGGCCGCGGCGCTGCTCGAGGAGTTCCGCCTCGAGAAGGTGGCCGAGAGCCGCGGCGAGGCGCTCTCGGGGGGTGAGCGGCGGCGGGCCGAGGTGGCGCGCTCGCTCCTCTCCGGTCCGCGCTACATCCTCTTCGACGAGCCGTTCGCCGGCGTCGATCCCATCGCGGTGGGGGAGCTGCAGCGGCTCATCGCCTCCTTGCGAGAGCGCGGCATCGGCGTGCTGCTCACGGATCACAACGTCCGCGAGGCGCTCGGGATCTGCGACCGCGCTTACATCCTCTCCGCCGGCCGGATCCTGGAGGAGGGCACCCCCCCCGAGATCGCGGCCAGCGAGCGCGCCCGCGCCGCCTACCTGGGCGAGCGGTTCCGGCTCGACGACGTGTCGCACCACCGCAGTCATGGAGCGTAACGAAAGCGCATGGGCCTCGAGCTAAAGCAGCACCTCAAGATGACGCAGCAGCTGGTGATGACGCCCCAGCTGCAGCAGGCCATCAAGCTCCTGCAGCTCTCGCGCATGGAGCTCGTCGACCTCATCCGCACGGAGGTCACCGAAAACCCGCTGCTGGAGGAGCCCGGCGAGGGGGAGGAGGAGAGCCGCGCCGAGGGCGCCAGCCCCGCCGAGCAGGCCCAGGAGGAGGCGGCCCCGCAGCACAAGGAGGCCGAGAAGTCCGAGGAGGTGAAGGGCGAGGAGGGCGCGAACGAGATCGACTGGGACCAGTACCTCGACCACTACCAGCTCCAGGGCCACACCGCGCCGTCGAACCGAGGCCTCGCCGACGAGGAGCTCCCGGGCTACGAGGCCACCCTCACGAAGAAGACTGACCTCGTCGACCACCTGACGTGGCAGCTCCGGCTGTCGCACTTCTCGCCCGACGAGGAGAAGGTGGCCATGCTCATCATCGGCAACCTCGACCAGGACGGCTACTTCAAGATGCCGGCCGTCGAGGGCGAGGCCGAGGACGCGGCGCAACGCGACCCGCTGGTGCGCGTCTCCTTCGAGTCGGGCATGGGACTCGAGTTCTGCGAGCACGTGCTGAAGAAGGTGCAGACGCTCGACCCGGTCGGCGTCGCGGCGCGCGACCTCCGCGAGTGCCTGCTCATCCAGGTGAAGATCCTCAACGCCGACACGCCCGAGATCGTGGCCATCATCGAGCGCCACCTGAAGCACCTCGAGTCGAAGAACTACGGGGCCATCGCGAAGGATCTCAAGATCTCGATCGACGAGGTGGTGAGGGCGGTCAAGGTGATCAGCCACCTCGAGCCCAAGCCCGGCCGCGCCTTCTCGGGGGAGGATCCGCAGTACATCACGCCGGACGTCTACGTCCACAAGTTGGGCGACAAGTACGTCACCGTCCTCAACGACGACGGCCTCTCCAAGCTCCGCATCAGCGGCATGTACCGCGCCGCGCTCAAGAACGGCCAGGCGGGCAAGGCGAAGGAGTACATCCAGGACAAGCTGCGCAGCGCCGTGTGGCTCATCCGCTCGATCCACCAGCGGCAGCGGACGATCTACAAGGTCACCGAGTCGATCGTGAAGTTCCAGAAGGACTTCCTCGACAAGGGCATCGCGTACCTCAAGCCGCTCATCCTGCGCGACGTGGCCGAGGACATCGGCATGCACGAGTCGACCGTCTCGCGCGTCACGACCAACAAGTACGTCCACACCCCGCAGGGCATCTACGAGCTCAAGTTCTTCTTCAACTCCGCCATCAACAAGACGGGCGGCGACGAGATCGCGAGCGAGGCCGTCAAGAACCACATCAAGCAGATCGTGGCGGCGGAGGACCCGAAGCACCCCCACTCGGATCAGAAGATCGTCGAGCTACTCAAGGGGCAGAACATCGAGATCGCGCGTCGCACGGTGGCGAAGTACCGCGAGGTGCTCGGGATCCTGCCGTCGTCGAAGCGCAAGAAGTACTTCTGAGCGGTAACCCCACCATGGATCGCCGCCGCCGGTTCCGCCGCGCGCCGCTGTGGGCGGGGGCCGTGCTCGGCGCGCTCGCCGTGGCCCGGCTCGCCTCAGCGCTGCCGCAGGTCGCGAACCGCCACGCCCTCGGATGGGACTCGGCGCGCCGCGCGCTGCTCGATCTGGGCGCCGCGGACGCGTTGCGCCGCGCCGACCTGATCGGCTTCGTCTGGCGGCTCGTCGAGCCGGAGACCTGGCCCACGTTGCGGCTGGCGCTGGCGGCCCCACTGCATGCGCTGGCTGGTCCGGCCCGCGCCTTCGGCGTCGAGCAAGGGCTCTCCATCGCCTGCTTCGGCGCGGTCGCGGTCGGCCTGGCGCTGCTGGCGCGCGCGGTGGCTCCGAGAGGCGCGCTGGCGGTGCTGGCGGTGTCCGCCGCGGCCCTGGCGGGGAACGGCGCCCTCGTCACGCACGCGGCGAACGGCATGCTGGAGCCGCTCGCGGCCGCGCTGACCGCCACCGCCACGGCCGCGTGGATCGGGGCGCGGGAGCGCCGGCGCGCGCGGCCGTGGACCCTGGCGCTCCTCGGCAACCTCCTCTTCCACGTGAAGCACCAGTACGGGCTCTTCTTCGCGCTCGCGGTGACGTCGGTGGAGACGCTCGGGGACGGCGCGCTAAGGCCACGCGCGGCGGCGCTCGCCGCGGCCCTCCGCGACGGAGTCCGCGGCGCGCGCGGCGCGGCACTCGCCGCCGCGACGGTGCTCCTCGGCGCGACCGCCGCCGCGGTGTCGGTCACCGGCGGGTTCGACGTGGCCCTGGCCGTGCGTCCGATCACGATCCGCGACGCGCACGGGCCGCTCGCCTTCGCCGCGCTGGCCGCCCTCGTCCTCGTCGAGCGCGCGCTCTGGCGCGGGCGCGCGCGGCTCGCCACCGCCTTCCCGGAGCGGCCCCGCTTCCTGTGGGCGTGGCTCGCCACGCCGATGGCGGCCTGGCTGGTCGTCCCCTTCACCTGGCGGCTGCGCACGCTCCTTGGCTCCGCCGGCTTCCGCACGGACGACGCGCCCGGCGGGCTGGGGGCGCGGCTCCTCTATTACCCGCGCGGCTTTTACGAGGGCTGGATCGCGCCCGGGGTGGCGCCGCTCGCCGTGGCGCTGCTCGCGGCGACGGTGGTCGCGGCCTGGCGCGCGCCCGCGCTCCGGCGCCGGCTCGCGCCACTGGCAGCAGTCGTCGGCGTGGAGCTCCTCGCGCTGGCGCTCGCGAGCCGGCACAACTTCCAGCAGCGCCTGGCCCTCAACCTGGCGCCGCTCGTGGCGGTCGCCGCCGGGGCGTGGGTCGCTGCGCTGCGCCCCTTGCCGCTGCGGGCCACGCTCGCCGGTGCGGCCGCGCTGGCGCTCGCGGTGGCGGCGGCGCCCCGCTGGCGAACCGGCGCGCTGGCGGACGCGATGGCCCGAGGCTTCGATCCCGTCGAGCGCGGCGAGACCTGCCGCCGCGCCGCGGTCGCGCTGGCGGGCGGCCGGGCTGCGCTCGTGAACGGCGCGCCCATCTCGCACGTCCAGGGCTGCACGCTGTGGCAGGCGGTCGTGGCGCGAGAGCGCAGCGGCTCGGTCGAGCTCGTCTACCATCCGGGCCCGCGGTTCGACGACGCGATCGTGCTCTCCGAGTGCTCGCGGCCGGCGCCGGCCCTGGATGGCTTCGCGCCGTCCGGGGCGGCCTTCAGCGAGGACCCCGTGTGCGGCCAGCGGTACCGGCGCGTACCGGTGGTGGCCCGCCCATGAGCGAGGTGATCCAGGGAGTCCGCGCCGATCCAGGCGCGGAACGGGTGCTGCGCTGGTCGGTGCTGCTGCTCTTCGCCGGGCTCGCCTTCTCGTTGCTGCTCGTCCACCGCGACGACAACGACGGCGCCGTCTACGTCGTCATCGCCCGCCACCTGGCGCAGGACGGGACGCCGTTCCAGCTGCGCTACCTCTCGGAGACCCTCCCGCGCTTCCACGAGCACCCGCCGCTCTGGATCTGGCTCCAGGCGGCGGCGCTGCGCCTCCTGCCGGGCCTCGACCTCGGCCTGCTCGGCGCGCTCTGCGGGCTCGGCACGGTGGCGTTCACGTTCGCGCTCGGCCGGGAGCTGCTCGGCGCGCGCGCCGCGTTCCTCGGCACGCTGCTGCTCGTGACCAACGACTCGTTCTTCCGCTGGAGCCCGACGGGCAAGCTCGACCCGCCGCTCGTGCTGCTCTTCACCGCGTCGGTGACCGTGCTCGTCCGCGCCGGCACGCGCCCGGGGCTGCTCGCCCTGGGCGGCCTGTGCGCCGGCGTGGGGGCGCTCGTGAAGGGCGTGCCGGCCTTCGGGGCGCCCGTGGCGGCGGCACTCCTGCTCCGCGCCTCCGGCCGCGGCGAGGCGCTGCGGTCGCCGAGGTGCTGGCTCATCGTCGCGGCCGCGGCGCTCGCGCCCGCCGCGCTCTTCCTCGGCTACGATCGCGTCGCGCACGCCGGTGCGTTCTGGGACGGGTACGTGCACGGCCAGCTCCTCGCGTCCCTCTCGGGCCGCCGCACCGACGGCTTCGGGCACCTGCACCTGCTGCGCGATCTGTGGAACCGTGGGTTGCCGATCGTCCCGCTGGCGCTCGTCTCGCTCTGGCGCGCCCGGGGGCCGCGGCTGGGGCTCGTGCTGTGGGGGGCGCTCATCGTCCTCGCCTTCAGCACCGCCTCGCGCGCATTCTGGTGGTACTTCCTGCCGGCCCTGCCGCCGCTCGCGCTCGCCGCGGGGGCCGCGCTCGACGATCTCGCGGCGTGGGCGCGCCAGGAGCGGCTCGCGGAGCGCACCCTGCCGGCGATCGCCCTCGCCGTGGGCCTGGCGCTGCTCGCCCTGCTGCCGACCCGGCTGGCGAGGTTGCAGGCGCGCCCGTGCCGGTTCGGTACGCTCCCGGCGCGCGCGGAAGCGCTGGCGCCGGCCGACGCCACCCTCGGTCTCGTCTCGCGACCGCGAGACTGGTCCGGCCAGGCGCTCCTCGCCGAGCACACCGCCCGCGACGTCGTCGTCGCCGAGGAACTGGCCGCGCTCCCCGAGCGCGTGGGCGTCGCGCTCACCGTCGGCGACGTCGGCGCACCCGACGGCTGGCAGGCGATCGCCCGGGAGGGTCGGACGGCGCTCCTCGTCCGGCGCCGCTGAGCCGACCCTCGGAACCACTCGGTTTTCGCCGGGTTCTCGGCCGGAGGAAGCGCCGCGCGGACCTTCCCGGGGCTCTGGGAGCGCGCTCGGGAAGCTCTGTTAAGATGATCTCGGGCATGCAGCCCAGAGCGACAGCGGCCGCGGCACTGCAGGCACCACTCGGGTGGCGCCGGCGGTCCGCGGCCGATGCGTTTCAGCGTCACTCCACAGGAGGCGGTTCATGCAGGTGAACATCACCTTCAGGCACCTCGAGTCCACCGAAGCTCTCAAGGCGCACGCGCGTGACAAGGTCCAGCACATCCAGCGCTACATCGATAGGCCCAGCGAAGCGCATGTCGTCCTCGACCTGGAGAACCTCGAACACAAGGCGGACATCAACCTGAAGGCGGGTCCCTTCCTCCTGCGCGGCCGCGCGAAGAGCGGCGACATGTACGCGTCGATCGACGCCGCCGCCGAGAAGCTCGAGCGGCAGCTCAAGAAGCACAAGGAGAAGCTCAAGAGCCACAAGCTCCCGGAGCGGCAGAGCGGGCAGCGGGTCGTCGACGTCCGGCACGAGGTGTTCGACGAGGAGCGCCTGTCGGACCGCGTCGTGAAGTCGGACACGTTCCAGGCGAAGGTCATGACGCTCGACGAGGCCGTGATGCAGCTCGACCTCCTCGACGTGCACTTCTTCGTCTTCCAGAGCGCGAAGGACGGTAGCTTCAACGTCGTGTACCGGCGCGAGGACGGCAACCTGGGGCTGATCGAGGCGCGCAGCGCCTAGGAGCCTGTGACGGTTCAGGCGGCGCCGCCCCCGCCCGCCGTGGCGGGGGTGGCGCCGGCCTCCGCTTGCCTCGTTGCGCGCGCGTGTCCACCTGTGCTAGCGAGGCGTCGCACCCATGAAAATCGTCGAGTTCCTGCAGCCTGGAGCGGTGGTGGACGACCTGGCGGGCACCAGCGGCCCGGCCGTGCTCGCCGAACTCGCGCGCCCCCTCGCCGCGACGCACGCTGTGGACGCCCAGCGCCTCCTGGAGACGCTGCTGGAGCGCGAAAAGCTCGGCTCGACCGGCATCGGCGATGGCGTCGCCATCCCGCACGGCAAGGTGCCCGGCCTCCCCACGCTCATGGCGAGCTTCGGCCGCTGCCGCCGCGGCGTCGACTTCAAGGCCATCGACGGGAAGCCGACCTACCTCTTCTTCACGCTGTTCGCGCCGGAGAACTCCGCCGGCGCGCACCTCAAGGCGCTCGCCCGCATCAGCCGCATCTTCAAGAACCCCGCCTTCCGCGAGTCGATCATGAAGGCGGCCGACGCGGCCGAGATCTTCCACCTCATCGAGACGGAAGACGCGAAGTACTGAGACGGCGTTCCCCTGCCGGGGTAGGTCGCGCTCTTCGCCAGAACGGCGTTCCCCTACCGGCGTAGGGCGGGGGCTCGTCCCCCGCCGCCGTTCAGTGCGTCACCAGGTGGAACAACCGATCCCACCTCGGTCCGTCCGGCCCCCACGACACCAGCGCCACCCAGGCGCGCCCCTTGATGCGTCCCACCGGCACCGGCCCGAACACGCGCGAGTCCGCGCTGTGGTCGCGGTGGTCGCCGGCGAGCCACACCGTGCCCGGCGGAACCGTGACCGGCGGCACGTCCCCGCACGGCAGGTAGGGCGTGCAGTACGAGTGGTACGTGTGCGGGCCGAGCTTCTCGATGAAGTCGACGCAGGGCTCCTCGCGCCACGGACCGCCCTCGAGCCTGTTCCAGTAGGTGCAGGCGCCCCCGACGCGCTCGCGGGGCACCGGCTTCCCGTTCAGCACGAGCGCGCCGTCCTGGATCTCGACCGTGTCTCCGGCCACCGCCACCACGCGCTTGATGAGGTCGTCGTTGCGAGGGTTTCCGGGCGGGGCGAGCAGCACGACGATGTCGCCGCGCTTGGGGGTGGACCAGGTGACCTGAGCGGTCTCGGTGAAGGGCAGCCGCGCCCCGTAGGCCCACTTCTCGACGACGACGTAGTCGCCGATCTGGAGGGTCGGGATCATGGACCCCGAGGGGATGTAGACGGCCTCGTAGAGCAACGTCCTGAAGGCCAGCACCGCCAGGATGGTGAACACCCACCCGCGGATCTCCTTCTTCACCTTCTCTCGGTCCACGCGGTCCCGTCCTCGTTCCACCCCGCGACGTACCCACGGCGGGGGACAAACTTCCGCATTACTCGGTCCGCATCGCCTCGACCGGATCGAGGCGGCTGGCGCGCGCCGCGGGGTAGATCCCGAAGACGAGCCCGCAGCCCGACGCGGCGGCGAGGGAGAGTACCACCGCCCATGCCGGGACGCTCGCCGGAATCCGGAACAGCTCGCGCGCCCCGGCCGCGAGCGCGGCCCCCAGCCCCACGCCCAGGAGGCCGCCGGCGAAGGACAGCAGCACCGCCTCGACCACGAACTGCTGCAGGATGCGGCGGCGCCGCGCGCCGAGCGCCATCCGGACGCCGATCTCCCGCGTCCGCTCGGTGACCGAGACGAGCATGATGTTCATGATCCCGATCCCGGCCACGAGCAGCGCCAGCGCGCAGATGCCGAACGTCGCCGCGCCCACGACCGACGCGAGCTGGTTCACCGTCGCCGCCATCGTGTCGTTCGTGAAGTACTCGAAGTCGTTCTCGGCGAGCCCCCTCACCCCGCGCAGTCGCCGCAGCGTGAACACCACCTCGTCGAGGGCCTTCGGGAGGTCCGGCGCGCTCGTCGCCTGCACCGTGTAGTGGTGGTCCTTGGGGCGGCCGGTCACGTCGTCGTAGGCGTCGATGGGCACCACCGCGAACGCGTCGCGCGACTCGAGGCCGAGCACGCTGCCCTGCCGCTCCGCCACCCCCACGACGGTGAACGGGGCCTCGCGGAGCCGCACCTCCTGGCCCAGCGGATCCTCGCCCGGGAAGAGCAGGTCGGCGACGTCGGCCCCGAGGAAGATGACCCGCCGGCCGAGCGCCACGTCGACGTCGCTGAAGAACCGGCCGCGAGCCACGCTGACCCCGTTGGCGTGCTCGTACTCGGCCGTCGCGCCGGTGACGGTGATGGTGGCCTTGGTCGAGCGCTGCGCCGTCCTGAGACGCTCTCCCCCCTCGTGCTGGGCCTCGACCGACACGTGCAGCACGTGCGGGAGCGCCCGCAGCGCCTCGCCCTGCTCGCGGGTGAGGTTCGGGCGCTTGGCGTACTTCTGCCAGTTCTCGGTGAGCCCGATCGGCCAGCGCTGCACCCGGAACGAGTTCGAGCCCAGCACCGCCAGGTCGTCGTTCACCTTGAGGCGGAGGCCCTCGGTGAGCCCCATCATGGCGACCACCGTGCTCGCGCCGATCACGATGCCGAGGAGCGTGAGCGCCGAGCGCAGCGGGTTCGCGCGGAGGGTGGCGATCGCCATAGCGAGCGTGTCGAGGAGGCCGGTCATTCCCAGCGCAGCGCCTCCACCGGATCGAGGTGGGCGGCGCGCCAGGCGGGCCAGCTGCCGAACACGAGCCCGACCGTGGCGGAGAAGCCGAGGCCGAGCGCCACCGCCGAGGGGGTCACGGCCGCCGCGAGCGGGGTGGTGAGCGCGATGAGCTGAGCCGCCGCGAGGCCGAGCGCGGTGCCGACCGCGCCGCCCAGCGCCGCCACGACCGACGCCTCGAGGACGAACTGGAACAGGATGGTGCGCCGGCGCGCTCCGAGCGCGCGGCGCACCCCGATCTCGCGCGTCCGCTCGTGCACCGAGACCATCATGATGTTCATGATCCCGATCCCGCCCACGACGAGCGTGATGAGCCCGATGCCGATCGCGACCCCGTACAGGGCGGTGGTCAGCCCCTGGTAGATCTTGAGCAGCTGCTCCTGCCGGTTGATGGAGAAGTCGTCCGGCTTGCCGGGCGGGACGTGGCGGGCGCGCCGCATGATCCCGGTGAGCTCGTCCTCGGTCTCGTTGACCTTCCCCGGCGGCGCCGCCACGGCGATGCCGATGGAGCGCTTCATCCCGAAGAGCCGGCCGAAGGTGCCGAACGGGACGAGCAGCCGCTGGTCCATGTTCATCCCGAGGAAGCGGCCCTTGCGCTCGAGCACCCCCACGACCGTGAACGGCCGCCCCGCCACGAGCAGTCGCTGCCCGAGCGCGCTCGTGGCAGGCGCCCCGGGGAAGAGCAGGTCCACCACCTCCGCGCCGACGACCACCAGCGGGCGGTCGAGGTCGACGTCGCTCTCGACGAAGAAGCGCCCCGCCACCAACGCGCCCCCGGCCGCCTGCAGGTACCCGGGGCCGACGCCGACCGTGGTGACGTCCTGCACCTCGCGCCCGTCGCGCCGGGCGGTGGCGCGGGTGAAGACCATGGGTGAGACGGCCAGCGCGAGCCTCGACTCGCGCTCCACCGCCCGCTCCTGGGCGAGCGTGATCGGCTGGCGGTTGCGCATGAGGTACCACTCGTCCGTCCGCGTCACCCACTTGTACTTCTGGACGTACACGGAGTTCGTGCCGAGGTTCGACACCTGCGCCTCGAAGCTCGCGTCGAGCCCCTGCACGATGGCCACGATGGCGATCACGGTCGTGACGCCGATGACGATCCCGAGCGTGGTGAGCAGGCTGCGCAGCCGGTGCGATGCGAGCGTGCCGAGCGCGATCCGGAGCCCCTCGGACAGCTCCCCCCACCCGCGCACGAGCGCCCGCGGCGCCCTCATGCTCCCGCCACCTCGCGCCCGGCGCCGTCGGCCACGACGCGGCCGTCGGAGAGCCGGAGGGCGCGCGGGCAGCGCGCGGCCAGCTTCGCCTCGTGCGTCACGAGGAGGAGCGTGTGGCCGCGCCGGTGCAGCTCGCCGAAGAGGCGCACGATCTCCTCGCCGGTGGCGCTGTCGAGGTTGCCGGTCGGCTCGTCCGCCAGGAGCAGCGACGGATCGCCGACCAGGGCGCGGGCGATCGCGACGCGCTGCCGCTGCCCGCCCGAGAGCTCGTTCGGCCGGTGGTGCATGCGGTGGTCGAGCCCGACCGACTCCAGCGCCGCCTCGGCGCGCGCGCGCCGCTCGGCGCGCGGCACCCCGCGGTAGACGAGCGGCAGCTCGACGTTGGCGAGCGCCGTCGAGCGGGGCAGGAGCTGGAAGGTCTGGAAGACGAACCCGATCTCGCGGTTGCGCAGATCCGCGAGCTGGTCGTCGGACAGCCCCGAGACGTCCTGCCCGCGGATGCGGTACCGCCCGCCGGTGGGCGTGTCGAGGCAGCCGAGGACGTTCATGAGCGTCGACTTGCCCGACCCCGACTGGCCGACGATGGCGAGCCACTCGCCGCGGCGGACCGTGAACGAGACGCCATCGAGCGCGCGCACCTCCTCGCCGCCGACCTGATAGACGCGGGTGAGGCCCTCGACGTCCAGGGCGGGCGCGTCGGGGGAGATCACGTCGCGCCCCCGTCCGGCTTCTCCTCCTTCACCGGCTTCCCGGTCCTGAGCTCGCGCGACAGCGCCTTGTAGGGTCCCTCGACGATCCGCTCTCCCGCCTTCAGCCCGGAGACGATCTCGATCGCGCTCTCGTCGGCGAGCCCGGTCTCGACCGGCCGCGCCTTCGCCACCCCACCCTCCACCACGAACACGACCTTCTTGAGCGCCTCGCGACGGGGCCTCGCCGGAGCGGCGGCCACCCGCGGATCGGCCACAGGGACTGCGCCGGGAGAGGCGAGGTCCTTCTCGGCTCGCACCGTGACCGCCTGGATCGGCACCACCACCGCGTCCTGGTGCGTCTCGGTGGAGATGGTCGCCTCGCAGCTCATGCCGGGGAGCGATCCCACGGCTGCGGCGGTGAGCGCCAGCCGGACCGGGAAGGTGGTCACCTCCGCCTCCGTGCCCGCGTTCTTCACGAGCGCGTTCTTCGCCACCTCGATGACCTGGGCCGGGAACTTCCGGTCCGGGAAGGCGTCGATCTCGACCTCGGCCGGATCGCCGTCGTGGAGGAAGACCACCTCGTGCTCGCCCACCTCCACCTTCGCCTCCATGGCCGAGAGGGTGGCGATGGTGACGATGGGGTCCTCGTTGAAGTCGGACCCGCGCACGCGCTCGCCCACCTGCTTGGCGCGCGTGACCACGATCCCGTCGATAGGCGCGTAGATCGTCGCGAACGAGAGGAGGTGGCGCGCGTCCGCCAGCGACGCGTCCGCCTGCGCGATGCGCTCGGCGGCGGCCTGCGCCTTGGCCTGCTCGGCGCGGAGATCGGCGAGCGCGCGGTCGAGCTCGGCCTGGCTCGCGTCCCCGCGCTGGGCGAGGCCCTTCACGCGCGCCAGGTCCTGCTCGAGGCGCGCGATGAGGACGCGCTCGGCCGCGAGATCGGCCGAGGCGCCGGCGCGGAGCGCCTCCTGCTGCTTCACCTGGGCGGCGAAGCGGCGGGCGTCGATGCGCGCCAGGAGCTGCCCCTTGCGGACGCGATCGCCCTCCTTCACGGGCAGCTCGAGCAGGTCGCCCGAGATGTTGGACGATACCTTCACGGTGGTGGCCGCCTCGAGCTTCCCGGCCGCGGTCACCTTGCGGGTGATGGCGCTCCGCTGCGCCGTCGCGATCTGCGCCACGATGGGCGGTTCGGGCCGCGGGCGGAGCGAGAGCGCCGTCACCCCCAAGACCGCGGCGAGCAGGCCCGCCACGAGGAGCCGGCGCGGCCAGGAGAGCGGCGGCGCGCGGCGGGCGGACGGCGGCCGCGCGGCCGGGGCGGGCGCGCCGGCGCGTCCCTCGGTCCCGGGCTCGGGCTGGAGCTCGAGGGCGAGCGGTTCGCGTTCGTGGGGAGGGGTCATGCGCCGCCTTTCACGGTGCGAGCGCGCCGCCGACGGCGCGGTTCAGATCGGCGAGCGCGACGACCTCGTCCACGCGCGCCTGCACCAGCGTGAGCTTCGCCTGCGTGAGCTTCAGGCTCGCGTCGCGCACCTCGAGCTGGTTGGCCACGCCCGCCGCGAGCCGGTCGCGCGCGACGGCGACGCCCTGGTCGGCGGCGGCCAGGTTCTCGCGCGCGATCGCGGTGGCGTGGCGGGACGCGACCAGGTTCGAGCGGGCGCGGGCGATCTCGTTCGACACGTTCTGCTCGGCCTGCGCCGCCTGCGCGCGGGCGCGGCGGGTGGCGAGCGCGGCGCGCTGCTCGTCCGCGACCGTCTGCCGCCCGTTGAAGAGGTTCCACTGCACGAGGATGGCGGCGGTGGAGGCGTACTGGCGGGAGGGATCGCCGTACACGCCGTCCGTGCCCCCGGCGAGCGACGGCCCCTGGCGGTTGTAGGTGGCCTGCGCGCTGACGCTGGGGTACCAGGCGCCGGTCGCGATGTCCTGCGACAGCTCCGAGGCGCGGACGTTCTCGGCCTGCGCGAGGAGCTGCGGCCGCGCGCGGCGCGCCGTCGCGAGCAGCGCCGCCGGATCCGGCGGCTCCCCGGCGGCGGCCGGCGCCGGAGCGTCCAGCGCCGCCGGCGCGACCACCGCGATGGGCTCCACCGCGTCGCGCCCGAGGACGACCGCCAGGTCGGCCCGCGCCTGCTCGAGCCGCGCGGCGCCCTGCTCGACCGAGATGCGGTCCGCGCCGAGGTTACCGCGCGCGGTGAGCACGTCGAGCCGGCTGGCCCGGGCGGCCTCGAAGAGCGCCTCCGAGCGTCGCAGGAACTCCTCCGAGCGCGCCACCGTCTCCTGGAGCACGCGCAGGCTCTCCTGCGCCTTCACCACCTCGTAGAAGCGCCGCGTGACCTCGTACGCGACGCCGAGCGTCGTCTCGTCCAGCGACCGTTCGGCGGCGCGCTGCGCCACCCTCGCCCGGGCGATCGTGTTCCAGTTCCGGCCGCCGTCGAAGAGCGGCAGCTGCAGGGTGAGCCCGAGCGCGTAGTCGGCCGCGTCGTTGGCGGGGATCGAGACGGCCTGTTGCTCGAAGATGGGGGTGCCCGTCGCATCGAGCCCGGTGGGGAAGGCGGTCACGAGGCTCCGCCCGCCGGAGAAGTCGTGGCCGAAGCTGGCCGAAAGATCCAGGCGGGGCAGGACGCCCGCGTACGACGCGTAGGTGTCCACGCCGGCCGAGAGCGCCTGCGCGCGCGACAGCTCCACGTCGAGGTTCTTCCGGGCCGCTTCGGCGAGCGCGTCGTCGAGCGTGAGCGAGGCGCCCGGGGCGGCTGCGAGCAGCGCGGCGAGGAGGAGGTGCATGGAGGCGATGGGAGGCTAGCGACCGCCGGCGAGACCCGGCGCGGCGACCCGCTGCAGGAGCACGAACGACACCCACAGCACGGCGACGATCGTGAAGCTCCGCCGCCGGTCGACCTGGGCCACGTGCGCCATGCCGAGCGCGACGAGGACGAGCGACCAGAGCGCGAACAGCTCGACGGCGCTGGCGGCCGCGGCGAGCTGCGGGCGCGCGCCTTCCGGGAGCAGCGCGGCGAGCGAAGACGGGAGCGCGCGCTCCGCCTCCTGGACCGACACCGCCTGCATCCGCCACACCGCGGGGATGGAGAGGAGGTCCTTCAGCGCGAGCGGGAGCGTCGCCCACGCCGCCACCGAGAAGGTGGGCGCGAACGGCACGGGGCGGTTCGCCACGCGGAACGCGACGAACAGGCAGAACGCGATGGCGAGCGTGCGCAGGACCGGCCCGAGCGCGCCCTGCGCATACGTGCTGACGCCGCCCAGCTTCTGCGCCTGTGCGAGCGCCACCTCACGGTCGTGCGGCGACATCTGGGCCGCGGCCTCCGGGTGCTGCTCGAGCTGCTCCTCGACCGTGCGCTGGTAGTCGACGCGCGGCGCCAGCACCGCCGCGGCGAGCAGCGCGGCGGCGGTGGCGGCGAGGAGCGCCGGGAGCAAGCTCCTCCGCTCGGCCGCAGCGGCGAGGCCGCGCTCGGGCGCGAGGACGATGTCGGCGAAGAGGTGGGCGGTCGACATGGAGATCGCTTGCCTGCGGTAGAACGCGGGAGGGCCGCGCCTATTTCACCGGGATCCCAGGGGGGAGGGGTCCCGCCGCAGGCGGGGAGGGGGCGAGCCGCCCGCGCCGGCGCAGCCGGCGTGGGTTGACGCCCCGTCACGCCAGGAGGCGAACCGCGCGCGAGAGGCCGCTCGGCCTCGCCTTGCGCCACAGGCCCCGCGCGCCGCGGCCCTCGACCCCGTGCTCGAGCAGCTCGTGGGCGGAGATGCGCCCCGGCCCGGCGAGGAGCAGGCCGGCCGCGATGGCGATCAGCGCGAGGTTGAACTCCATGCCGCCCTTCATGACGTCGAAGCCCCGCGGCGCGTGCACCTTCGAGATCGCCATCGCCTGCGTGACGAGGACGGCGAGCGCGGCAGGGCGGGTCGCGATCCCGAGCACGGCGGCCGCGCCGGCGAACGTCTCCGCCAGACCGGTGGCGATCGCGAGCGCCTTCCCCGGCTTGAGTCCGAGCCCCTCGAACATCTGGCCCGTCTGCTGCGGGCCCTCGCCGCGGAGCTTCGCGGTCCCGTGGTACAGCATCGTCGAGCCGAGCGCGAAGCGCGCCGGTATCAGCGCGGCGTCCTTCGCGCGATCGCTCCACGTCGTGGCGTGAGTCATCTCCCCGTTCCTCTCTCGGCGGCGAGATCACGATCCGTCTGCGGGGAGCCTTCGGCAATGCCGTCGGGGCGCCTTCGCCGCACTGGCGAACCCTGTTCGGCGGTGCCGGCGAGCGGTCCCGCGGAAAAAGCGAGAGGCCGGTCGCCTCGCGGCGCCGGCCCCTCGAACCTGCAATGAAGCGGTGAGGCTAGTTACTTCGCGGCCTCGGTCTTCTCGGCGGCCTTCTTCGGGGCCTTCTTCGACTTCTTGGCCTTCTTCTCGGCCTTCGCGGCCGGCTTCGCCTCGGCGGCGGGGGCAGCGGCGGCCGGAGCAGCGGCCGGAGCGGCGGCAGCCGGCTCCTCGGCGAAGGCCGGGGCGGCGGCGGCGACGAAGGCGACGGCGACGATGGCGCTCAGGATCTTCTTCATGGTGTAGCTCCTCGGGTTCCAGGCGGGCTCGAGCGCCCGCGCGTTGCCTCGTCCCTTTCGCAAGGCACGTGCCGGCGGCGGGGCACGCGATCACGGCGCTTTTTCGCCAGCCCTCCGCCTCGCCCGGGGAGAGCATCCCCAGCCGCCGGGCGCGCCGCCCCTTTCTGCCCCGTCCGTCGAGAGGACGGCGGGGGCTGCGGTGTCGGCACACGCCTACATGTGCTGCGGTCGCACACCGGCCGGTCAGCTGCGCCGCGCGGAGACCTCCACGCGCTTGCGGAACACCTCGCGGAAGAGCTGCGACTCCCGGGCGGCGTCCCAGACCTCGAGGTCGGCCGGGCCGCGCAGGCGCAGCTGGAGCGCGACGGCGCGGCCGCGGATCTCGGCGCGCAGGGCCCGGACTGGCTGCTGGTGGGAGGCGTCGAGCGCGTTCGCGACCCGGAGCAGCGCCGCGAGCTTGCGAACGGTGGTGAGCTCGGACGTCGACAGGTGGCCCAGATCGGCGCGCTTTCGGTCCGGGAGCGAGCGCCGATGGTAGCGCGCCACGGTCGCCACGAGCTCGCGCTCCCGGTCGGAGAAGCCCGCCATGTCGGAGTTCGCCACGAGGTAGAAGGTGTGCTTGTGGTGCTTGTGGAAGGCGATGGCGACGCCCACGTCGTGGAGCAGCGCCGCCGCCTCGAGCAGGCGCCGCGCCGACGCGGGCAGCCCGTGCAGCGTCGCCAGGTCCTCGAACAGCGTCACCGCCAGCGCGCCCACATGGACCGCGTGCCGCTCGTCGAAGCCGAAGCGACGTCCCACCGAGAGCGCCGACTCCGCCGCCGAGCGGTCATCGGGGTGCTTCGCCTCCCGGCGCATGAGGTCGACCAGGATCCCGTTGCGGAGCCCGGTATCGACGCTCGTCACCGCCTCGAGACCCAGGTGCTTCACGGCCGCCTCGAGGGTGACCGCCCCGGCGACGATCACCTCCGCCCGGCGCGGCTCGAAGTGCCTGCGCCGCTCCTCGACCCCCATCCTCGCCAGCTCCTCGACCGCCCGCCCGATGTCCTTGCGGCTGGCGCTGCGTCCCTTCTCGGCGGCGAACCCCACCACCGCGTTGATCGTGCCGCTGCAGCCGAGGGCGACCGCCGGGTGCGAGAACCGCTGCGGCAGGCCTTCGCGAAAAGCCTCGGCCGCATAGCTTCGCACGAGCGCCAGCCGCGCCGGCGTCACCTTGCCGGCGATCCCGAAGGTCTCGGTGAGCCGCACCGCCCCGAGCCCGACGCTGTACAGCGCCGTAGGCTCCTCGCCGAGCGCCGTCGCCACCTCGGTCGAGCCGCCGCCGATGTCGATGACGAGCGAGCGCGCGCCTCGCGGTTTGCCGTGGAGGACGCCCAGACAGACGAGGCGCGCCTCCTCGCGGCCCGAGACCACCTCGAGCTCGAGACCGGCTTCCTCGCGCGCGCGCCGGACGACCTCGGCGCCGTTGCGCGCCTCCCGGATGGCGCTCGTCGCCACGGCCCTCACGCGCGTCGCGTCGCGCCGGCACAGCGCCGCGTACCGGCGAAGCGTCGACAGGAGGCGGTCGGCAACCGGCCGAGGGATCGATCCCGTGGTGAAGACGCCCTCGCCCGGCCGGACGGGATCCCGCTCCTGGTGAAGGGTCTCGAGCGAGCCGTCGCGCAGCGGGCGCGCCAGCTCCAGGCGCACCGCGTTCGTGCCCACGTCGATGGCGCCCAGCACGGGCGCGCGCTCAGAACGCCGCAAGCCTCCTCCTCCGCGTGCCACCTTGGAGCGGTGGTCGCCGCGCCCCGTACCCCGGAGGAATTGTACGCGAGGAGCTCAAGGAAGCGCCCGTCTTTCCGAGGCCATAGCGGCCGTGAAGGCTGCGGTTGTGCCGCGTCCATGGCGCCAGCGCGGTGGGGCCATGCCGCCGAAGTCGCGCTAGGATCTCCTCCTCAGCCCGGAAAGGGGCACCCCATGGCCACCGCTCAGCCCGACCCGACGGCAGAACTGCCCGCCGCAGCCGGCGCCGAAGCTGCCCAGCGCGAGGCGGTCGGCGGCGAGCTCTACATCAACCGCGAGCTCTCCTGGCTCGAGTTCAACCAGCGCGTCCTCGACGAGGCCGCCGACCCGTCTCTCCCGCTCGCGGACCAGCTCAAGTTCCTCGGCATCGTCTCCTCGAACCTCGACGAGTTCTTCATGGTCCGGGTGGCCGGCCTGAAGAGCCAGATCCGCTCCGAGCAGGAGGAAGGCGAGCCGTCGCGGCGCTCGCCCGACGGGCTCGACGCGACCGAGCAGGTCCGGTACGTGAGCGCCCGCGCCCACCGCATGGTGGAGGACCAGTACCGGCTCTGGCGCGAGGTCCTGCGCCCCCAGCTCGAGCGGGCGGGGGTCCGGATCGTGCGCCCGAGCGATCTCACCCCCGAGCAGGGGGCGGCGGCGCGGCGCTGGTTCCAGGAGCGGGTCCTGCCGCTGCTCACGCCGCTCGCGAAGGACCGCAGCCACCCCTTCCCGCGGCTGCGCAACAAGGCCATCGCGCTGGCGGTGCAGCTCCCGCGCGCCGCCGACCGGCGCCGCCGCGGCGGGGCAGGCACGCTGGCGGTGGTGGGCATCCACGGCGCGCTGCAGCGGCTCGTCGCGACGGGTGACGGGCGCACCTTCGTGCTGGTCGAGGACCTCGTCCGCGAGCACGTGAGCGAGCTCTTCTTCACGGGCGCGAAGCTGCGCACGTTCGCGTTCCGCGTCACGCGCAACTGGGACCTCGAGTTCGACGAGGAGGAGGGCGGCGAGCTCCTCGCGCTCGTGTCGGACCGCGTGCGCCGGCGCGACCGCGGCGCGGCGGTGCGGCTCGAGGTGGAGGCGGACGCCCCCAAGGACCTCATCGCCGAGCTGGCGCGGGAGCTCGACCTGGAGGGACAGGACATCTACCCGGTCGAGGGACCGCTCCAGCTGCAGGACATGCCCCAGCTGCCCGACCCGGAGCCGGAGCGGCGCCGCCCGGGCCGGCCGCCGGGCGGCTACGTTCCTCCGGAGCTCGCGGAGGGCTCCATCTTCGAGGCCATCGCCCGGCGCGACTTCCTCCTGCACCACCCGTACGACTCCTTCGATCCGATCGTCCACTTCATCGAGAGCGCGGCCG
>Ga0306923_10000467_pt1 | contig 31649 bp, 25 predicted proteins | sample sta12Can44000108_FD_203841 | JGI IMG/M metagenome (GOLD analysis project Ga0306923, IMG submission 203841) | Lab enrichment of tropical soil microbial communities from Luquillo Experimental Forest, Puerto Rico - statanox.12C.anox.44.000.108 (v2)... | ecosystem: Environmental > Terrestrial >... | reverse complement strand
GCGCGTTTGGAGGATCGGCAGATATCGTCCAGAGCCCGTGCCGACGTCCAAAGCGCGCTTCGCGGATAGATGCGCGAGGATTCGAACGACGATCGCCTCTTCGGCCGCCATGAGCGGGTTGTGGGCCTCCGCCGCGTACGTGTCGGCCCACAACTCGTAGGCCAGTCGCGGAGGAAGTGGCGTCAACGCGGTCCGCATCATCAGAAGCCCGTGGTCTCCGGCCGCTGATAACTCATGAAGTGCTGAAGCGCGTGAAGCTCGTACGGCGCGTCGTAGAAACGGAGCGCGTAGCGCCACGAGCTCGTCGTCCTCAAGACCGCGCGCCGCCAGCGCGTCAGCTTCGGGTCGGTGACGGTGGGATAAAAGGCGTTGACGACCCGCTCGAAGTTCCTGACGCGGCGCCGCACCTCGGTGTGCACCCAGGGGAGCCCGTCGCCGCGCCGCTTTGCGAGCTGTTCCCACGCCGGCGACGCCCACTCCTCGAGCGAATCAGCAAAGCGGAACCCCTCTCGCCGCGCGCTGTCGAGCAGCACGCCGTCGAGCGGGACCGGCGTGTACGTATAGAGAATGATTTCCACCGCCGGATTGACCCGCTTGATCCGGCGGATGAACTCAAACGTGCGCGCGACGTCGCTTTCCGGATCGGGCGGGCAACCGAGGACAAAAGAGAATTCCGGGACGATGCGGTGCCGCTTCATGCGTGCCGCGAGCTCGAGCGCCAGGCTCGCCGACGCCGTGCCGCCTTTGTTCATCGCCGCAAGCGCTTCGTCGGAGCCGGATTCGGCGCCGGAAAAGACCATCTTGAGGCCCGAGCGCGCCATCTTCTCCCACGTGGCCTCGCCGTAATGCATCAACGTGTCGACGCGCCCGAGGCCCCACCATCGAAGCCGCAGATCGGTGATGCGATCGGCAAACTCCGCCGTCCGCGCTTCCGATACGAAGAAGTCCATGTCGTGCATCTGAACCGCATCGATCCCAAAAGTTGACGTGAGGTGTCTGAGGACGCGTTCCAGACGTGCGGGAGACTGCGCCAGCCAGCGCCGGTTCGACATCGCCACAACCGCGCAGAAGTTGCACGCGAACGGACAGCCAAACGACGAGTTGTGCGCCGTCGTCCGGCGGCCGAGATAGTCCGCGTGCACATACGCCCCCATATCGATGCGGTGATACGGCAGGTCCGGCAGCTCATCGAGCGGAATCATGGGCCCAATCGGGTTGTGCACGATGCGACAGTCCAGTGCGGATTGCGACCACCCGGATTTCCACGACAGCCCGCCGATGCGATCGAATGATCCGCCGGATTTCAACGCGGCGATGAGCTCCAAGAGCGGCCGCTCGCCCTGGGACCGGACGGCGAAGTCCACGAATGACGACCTCAGCACGACGTCTGGATGCTGGGTCGGGAAGTAGCCGCCCCACACGATCGGCAGATCCGGACAGGCCGCTTTGACGCTCCGGCAGACCGTCACGGCTTGCGAGAGCTGCGGACCGGGCATGACGCTGACGGCCAACAACACGACCCTTTCGGGCGCACCCATCCTCGGAGGCCTCAAGGCGCGCGCCCGGGTCACGCAGTCGATGATGTCTGCCGCGGGATCGCGCGCAAGGTTCCCGTCGATGAGCGTCCACGGCTCCGCCCCCTCGAGCACCGCGGCCAGCGACATCAACGATAACGGCAGCGGCTGTTTTCCCGGCGTCGTCGACAACGGGTTGAAGAGAATGATCATCGCCGCTTCCGCAGCACGATCAAGAAGTGATCGCCCCACGATCGGAGCACGGGCCAGCCGCCGACGAGGTCGTCGACGCGCTGCAGGCGTCCGACGAGCGCCGGATGACGCTCCGCAAACGCCTCGAGGTAGGGCGGCGGTGTCACCAGGCCCAGCGCCCGCAACGACACCACCGCGAAGCCGGCCGACCGAAACGCGCGAGCGAATTCGCGAGGCGCGTAGTAGCGCGTCCACACCGTGCGGCCTTCGAGCGGAACGGCGACTTGATGGCGAGAAAAGCGCAGCCTGGCGCGCGACCATGCGCCGCGGGCTGCGTACAGCGCAATCTCCCAGGGGCAGACGCGCCCGATGGCGGACGCGACGAGCAGACCGCCCGGTCTCAGACGATCCGCGATGGTCCGAGCCGCCTCGGGAAGATCCGGCACGCAATTGAGCGCGCCGAAGCTCGAATAGGCGGCATCGAACAGATCGGGGGCCAACTGGTCGAGTTGATGGATGCCGAGGTGCTCGATCCGCACTTTTTCGTCCAGGCCCGCCTCCCGCACACGATGCCGCGCGGCCTCAACCATCAGCGGCGACCAATCGATGGCCGTGATTTCGTGGCCGCTCTGCCCGAGTGGAACGTCATCGGTGCCCGGCCCGCAGCCGAGATCGAGGACTCTCGATCCGGGCTCGAGGAACCGATCGAGCGTGTCGCGCGAGCGCTTGCGCATCGCACACAGGATCGGATTGGCCGCGTTCGAACGATCGTACCGGCTGGCCACGCCGTCGAAGGCGCGCTGCGTATCGATCAAGGCACGCTGCCGCTCGACGTTCTCTCGCTCGCGCGCCTCTCGCTCGCGCGTCTCTTTCTCACGTGCGGCTCGCTCGCGCGCCCCTCGCGCGGTCGCGGTCAGGATATCCACGGCGCGCGCCTCCAGCTAGTTTTGAGCGAGCACACGCATCGCCGGCAGACGGGGTTGCTGGACATGTCGAGCGATTCGCGAAACGCCCGCAGGTTGCGGGTCACGATCGCCTCGAGCGGTGTTTCACGAATGCTGCCGATTGAATCATGGAAAAAGCAGGGCCGAACGGCGCCGTTTGCCTCGATGACAACCGACACCCACGGAGCATTGCAGTGCACGAGCGGAAAAACCATCTCGCCACGAAGCGCGGCGTAGTAGCGAGGGAGGTTCCGCAGCTTGTCGGGGGCCTCGGCGATGAAGCCGGACTCGAAGTCGTCACCGTAGTCCGCGATCGTCTGTTCAACGATCCGTGCAAACTCAGCCGTCTCGTCGGCGTTCAGCGTCAGCCCGCGGGCGTCCGGAGCGTGATCCCGGCCGAACGCCCGCGACGTGACATCGGCCGGCAGGAACGAGATGCCGTCGAGGCCCAGGGTCCTGGCGCAGTCGATGAGATTCGGCATCTCGCGGTAATTGGCCTTGTGGAGCGTCGCCCGCGCCGTCACCGGAAGCGACGGCGCCAGCGCCCGAAGACGCGCCACACCGCGCGCGACCGTGCCGAACGCCGCCACGCCGCGAATCTGCTCGTACAGGTCCTCCGCGGGTGCATCGAGCGACACGCACACGCGCGCGAAGTGGTGCGCGACACGATTGGCGAATCGCTCGAGCAGAATGCCGCTCGTGAGCAGGTGGAGCGTCAGCCCGCGCGCCCGGAACATCGACGCCGCATCGAAGACCTCGGGACGCAGGAGCGGCTCGCCGCCGGAGAACACAACCACTTTCGTTCCCAACGCCGGCAGCGTCCCGGCAAGATCGTCGATCTCGGCGAGACTGAGATCCCCCTCGCCGGACTGCTTCCACCAGTCGCAGGAGATGCAGCGGCTGTTACACCGGCTCGTGGGATAGAAGATGACGAGCGGGAGCACGAACGTCCGGTTGGCCGCCTCTCCCAGCCTGACGAGCACCGCCGTCGGTAATGTGGCCAGCATGCGAGGTTCTTGGTCTTTGGGCCTTGGTGCTTGGTCCTCAGCGAGGCTGCTCGCTCGGCACGGCCGCCTCCTGCGGCGACAGGACGGCGCTCGGCACGACGGCCGGATACGGCGCGGGCACTTTCGCCAACCGGTCGACGGTCCGCCGCAGTGACGGCAACGTCACCGCTCGACTGACCAGTTGCATCGCCGCCCGCGCGTGACGCGGCCTCGCCCTCAACGGCTGCGCGAGCGCCCGCTTCACCTCGTCTGCCGACCGGCGCGCGCGGAACTCCGCGTGCACGAGCGCGTGCAGGGCGCGGTAGAAGTCGGGCACATAGGTCGCGTGGTACATCATGGCCAGGTCGTTTGAATCGACCCAGTTCTGTTTCTGCCCGAGCTGCGACTGCACGCGCTGGTAGAAGGGCGTGCCGGGAAGCGGGTAAGACACCGACACGCCGATGTCATCCGGGCGGCAGACGCGAACCATCTCGAGCGTCTTGTCGATGTCTTCGCGCGTTTCGCCCGGGTAGCCGAACTGGAGGAAGAAGCCCACGTGGATCCCGGCCTCGTGGAGCAGCCGGGTTGCGCGCTCGATTTGTTCGACACGCGTCCCCTTTTCCATCGCGTCGAGCACCCGCTGCGACCCGGACTCTGCCCCAATCCAGGCCGTCTGGCACGCCGCGTGTCCGAGCGCGGCCGCGAAGTCCGCCGTCACCTGATCGGCGCGCAGCAGGCACTTGAAAGGAATGGCGGCGTCGCGATGGTCGACGAACTCCGCAAAGCGCTCGATCCATCCGGGCTTCAACCCAAAGATGTCGTCGGCGATCCAGAGATGGTCCGGCGCATAAAGCTGCTTCAGCCAGACCATCTCCTCGACGACGTGCTCCGGGGTCCGTGCGGTGTAGCGCTGGCCGTAAATCGGTTTTGCGCACCAGTTGCAGTGGTACGGACACCCTCGGGTCGTCGCGATGTTCATCGAGAAGTAGCCGTGATGCGAGCGCCAGATGGCTCGATAGCGCGCAACTTCGACGAGGTCCCAGGCCGGGAGCGGCAAGGAGCCCAGGTCGCGAATGATGTCCCTGGCCCTGGTGCGCACGACGCCCGCCCGGCCCTCGAGATAGGACAGCCCGTCGATCGTCTCGAGCCCGCCGGATCTGCGCCCGGTAAGCACATCGAGCAGCTCGACCAGCGTGGTTTCCCCCTCGCCCGTTACGACCACGTCGGCTCCGCCCTCGAGGTAGATCGCCGCGTGGTCGGTCGCATCCGACCCCGACACGATGGTCGGGATGCGGCGCGCTTTCGCGCTGGCAATCATCGCAAGCGCCGCCTGCCGCATGCGCAGCAGGCACATCTTAGTGAGGTAGTTAAAGTTGTCCTCGTAGATCACCGCGAAGCGTGGCTGGTGGCGATCAAGAGCGGCAGTCCACTCCTGCTCTGATTCGGCGAGCATTGCGTCGAACAACGCGACCCCGTAGCCGCGCTCACGAGCACAGGCCGCCGCGTAGAGCGCGCCGAGCGGCGCGTAAGGCTGCTGCGCTTCCCAAAGCTTCGGATCGAAGCGCAGATAGTAGGCTTGGCCGAACAGGACGTCGACTCCGGCCGTCGCCGGAATCGGCCGTGAGGGTGCGTTGGCCGCGCGGCCGGCGCCCGGGCTCGCGACTCTCGCCGACCTGACTTCTTTCCGAGGATCGACCTGCGCAGCCGCGGGCACGAGCGCTGGCTTCACTCTCCCAGTCACGACGCGCTGGTAGACGTCCAGGCTCTGTCGGGCCGCACGCGCCCACGAAAACTCGTCGGAGCGCGCGCGACCCGCCACCGCGAGCGCGTGGCGGCGACCAGGATCGCGCGCGAGCCGAACAAGCGCGGCGCCCAGAGCGTCGGTATCGATCCGATCGACCTGCTCGACCGCGAGGCCGCCGACTTCCGCGACTGCCGCGGCGCGGCCAGTCACCACCGGCGTGCCGCACGCCATGGCTTCGATGACCGGCAGGCCGAAGCCCTCGTACATCGAGGGATAGACGAACATCTCCGCGGCGCTGTAGAGTGCCGGCAGGTCCTCGAACGGCACATACCCCGTGAACGTGATCGCGTCGCCGACTCGTGATCGGGCGATCACATCTTCAACGCCCCGCGACAGCCACCCGTACGGACCCACACAGACCAGTCGGTGATTCAGTTCGCCGCGGCGGTGGCGCTCCGCGAACGCTTCGATCAGGACGGGAAGGTTCTTCCGCGGCTCAATGGTGCCGACGTACAGAATGATCCGGCGATCTCCAGGCCCGTTGCCGTCTACCAAGCCGTACTTGCGCTTCACACGATCGATCGCCGCCTCGTCGGTGACCCGGCGGAATTGGGACGCCGCGGCTTCATAGACGACGTGCACACGCCGATCGTCCAGCCGATAGTGGCGGACGATGTCGCGTTTCGCGCTTTCCGAGACCGTGATTAACGCATCTGCTTTGCGGGCGGCGAGATCCATGAGCGGCCGGTTCAAGAGCACGCGGCGTACAGGGTGATAGCTGGGGAGGAGCCGCAAGCTCATGTCGTGAATCGTCACGACGGTCGGCGCGCTGGTGACGATTGGCATCATGCCGTTCGTGAAATGGGCGACGTCGGCGCGCATCTCTCTGAGCATCGCGGGCACGCGCGTCTGCATCCACACGAAGCGCGGAAGGCGGCGCGTGTCCTGGAACACCTGCACGTGCCGGGAAAGCGGTGTCGCGGTCTCTACCGCGCAGTTCGAGATGACGACGATCTCGTCGTCCGGCGCCGCGGCGTCAGCGAGATGATGGAGCAAATGTTCGGCGTAGTAGCCGACACCCGTCCGATTCGGCCGAAGGGCCGAGCCATCAAAGGCGATGCGCATCGGCAGCAGGCTCCACGGCTCCCCGCGGCACGGCCGCGGCAAATCCAAGGGTCAACGAAAAGAGGATGTAGGTGGGGGCGAAGCTGATGAAAGAATCGAACAGGGCGTGCAGAACGATGGCCACGCCCGCGGCTGCCACGGCCACTCGCCTCGGGTCGATGCTCTTGCAACTCGAGACAAACACCGTGACCGCTTCACGCAGAAACCATACAAATGCGATGGCGGCGACCAGACCACCACTCACGAGCACTTCGAGATACATATTGTTGCTGTGGGTCCGAGCGTCGGCGTTCTGCAGGCCGGCGTAGGGCCCGTAAAGCAATCGAAAGTTGTCCGGGCCAACGCCCAGAAACGGATGAGCTGCAATCATCCGCGCTGCGGCGCGCCACAGAACGAGCCGGCCCGGGCGGACCGCGGGTCGAGGTCGATCCGTCGTGATGAACGATTCCCCCGTCGATTCGCCGGTCACCGTGGCCAGCGAAACAGTTGATGGCAGCGCCCCTTGCTCGGTGCTGAACCAGAGCAACCCCTCTTGCAGCACATCCCATTCGAGCTGGTAGGCGCCCGGGCGATGCGGCGCGCGGACGAGCGCATGCACCGTCGCGGTCTCGCCCGGCTCGACAGGACGATCGAAGGCGGTTCGCGCGCCGTTGAAGGCCACGACGCGCTCGCCGTTCTCCGCGAGCCAGTGATACGACACGAGAATCGGCGGATCTTCGGCTGAATCCCACACCAGGCGGCCGGTGTTGCTGACCGCGATGGGAATGCGCCGCTCGTCGCCTGTCGCCATCGAGAGACTCTTGGGGGCGTCGATACGCGCGCGATACCAAGTGTCTTGACCCTCTGTCGTGAATCGGAGCCACAAGGACTGCGCGGATCGCGACGAGACGAAGAACCCGACCACGACGACCGACAGCGCGGCCAGCAGCACGGTGCCCGTGTCCAGCCCGCGCCGAGTGCCCCGCGCCGCACCCACGAGCAGCACGCTGGCGGCCATCGTGATCAACCCCGCGCGAGTAAACGTCAAAGTGATTGCACCGCCAATTGCGGCAAGCGCGAGAAACCACAAAGCGGTCCGGAGACGGGACGAAGCGTCGACTGCCGCAAGGAGGAGCCCGAGACCGAAGGCAAAGACGACTTCCAGATACATCGAGGCAATCGTCGGATATTGAAGGGGCCCCCCCGCACGGACCTGGGCGCCGACGACGCTGACCGACGGCCGAAACGCTTGCAGCCACCTCAGCACGACATCAACCTGAGCCGATTCCAACATCGCGAGGGCGGCGACCAGCACGCCTGAAGCGACTGAAAGCGACAGTGCCGTCCGCAGACGCCGCTCGGTCGTCAGACCGTCAACCGTCAGCCGATACACGGCTGCGGCCGCCAACAGCCGGCCCGTCATGTGCCACGCGTTCAAATGAGCGGCCGGCGCGACCGCAGCGGCGATGGCCATTGCCGCGAGGAACACCGCTCCGGCTCTTCCAAGGGGGGCGCGCGGACCCCAACCGACCTCTCGCCTCACCCACGCCAGCGCGGCCGCCCAGGTGGCCAGCGTCAGGAGCAGCACAGCTTCCAGGTTGCTGATCGCCTGCCACGGCAGTCGAACGAGCGGCTTTGTCATCTCGAACGGAGCAAGCGTCGCCAACAGAAACACCCCGGCTGCGGCAATGACGCTTGTCATGCAGGCCCCCGAAGCCAGTTCCAAGAACCTTGCCACTCCCCACGGGATGGCTGCTGAGGGGTGGGGCCAAGGCACGCTCGCTGCATACGAGCGGGGCGGATGCGGTTTGCTTCCCTTTCGAGCCGTGCGCTCCAGACCAGCCGGGGAGTGACGCTTACGGGGGGCGAAAGCCCGTTTCAAAGCGCGAAATTGCGGCGCTTTTACCTGTTCGCCTACAAAGCGTTCGCCGACGTCACCGCCAGGGGATCGCTGTTCATCGTCACGCTTCTCGCCGCGCGCCGTCTGTCGCCCTGGGAGTTCGGGGTGTTCGGGCTGGGCACCACGCTCGGCTGGATGCTGGCGGTTGCGACCGATTTCGGCGTGCAGATGCACCTGGCGCGTGCGGTGGCACAAGCGCCGGGTGATGCCCGCGCGATGCTCGCCCGATGGTGGCGCGTGAGGTTGATCACCTCAGCGTTGGGGCTGGGCCTCCTCGTAGTGGCGCTGACGGCGTTTGGCGCACGCCGCACCCTGGCGGTGCCGGTCGTGCTGCTTGCGCTCGTGTATGCGGTGACGAGTCTCGTCGAGCTGATCAATTACTTCTACAGAGGCCTGTCTCGCAGCGATATCGAGTCGACCCTGACCCTGTGGCAACGCGTCGCAACGCTGGCGCTCGGCATTGGCGCGCTCCTCTGGCGGCCGAGCGTGGCGGTTCTGGCGGCTGCGCTCCTCGTGCCTCCGCTTGCCGCGCTCACGTGGAGCGCGCGGTTCGCCATGCGCGACGGCCCGGCGAACGCGCCACCGCCAGAGGACAGCTTCATTCACGACGTCTTTCCGATCGGGTTGGGCATTGTCCTTTCCGCGTTGTACTTCCGGGTCGACGTGCTGCTCGTCCAGCTCTGGCTCGGGACCGAGGCCGTGGCTGGCTACAACGCCGTCTTTCGATTGATCGACGCGCTGCGGCTCTTTCCGGCGGCCGCGCTCGCCGTCGTGCTGCCCACCCTGTGTCGCGCCGATGACCTCCGGCCGCTCGTGCAGGTTTCGGTCGCTGTGACCGCATTCGCGATCATCGCGGCCGCGCTCTTGTGGGCCCTGTCGGACCGTGTGGTGACGCTTGCGTTCGGCGAGCACTACCGGACGGCTGTGCCGGCCTTCCGGATCCTCGCGCTGGCATTTCCGCTGCTCTCGCTCAATTTCGCGCTGACGCACCAGCTCATCGGCTGGAACCGTCAACACTCCTACGCGGTGATCGCAGGAGCGGCGCTCTTCGCGAACCTTGCGCTGAACGCCTGGCTCATTCCGGCGCTGTCGATCGAAGGGGCCGCGTGGGCGACGCTAGGGACCGAATTGTGCGTCACGTCCGGCTGTCTCGTGGCGCTGAGGGCGAGGGGATGATGAGCCGGCAAGAGCTCGCCATCGTGCGCACAGTCACCTACGCGTCGCTCTTCGACTACCCGCTCACGCTCGAACAGCTGCGGCTCACGTTGATCTCGCTCGAGATGTCCCGCGACGAGATCCTCGCGACCTACGATGCCAGCGCACGTCTGCGATCGATGATCGACTACCGGGACGGCTTCTTCTTCCCGGCGGGACGCGGCGACCTCGTCGGCGAGCGCCGCCGGCGCGAAGCCCGCAGCCGCGAGTTCCTCGCGCGTCACGCCCGACTCCTCCAGTGGGTGTGCGCGCTGCCCTTCACGCGAACGGTCGCCCTCTCGGGCAGCATCGCGCATCTCAACCTCGAGGACGGCGGCGATCTCGACCTCTTCATCGTCACACGCGGTCGGCGAGTCTGGATGGTCACCGTCGCGATGATTCTGATGACCCGGCTCCTCGGCGCGCGACGGATCGTCTGCGCGAATCTCGTCATGTCTGATACCCATCTGGCGATCGAGGAGCAGGATCTGTTCACGGCAAACCAGGTGCTCCACCTCAAGCCTCTCATCGGGCCGGAGGTCCTCGAAGGCTTCGTTGCCGCCAATCCGTTCGTCGCGAGGTTCTATCCCAACCGGGCGCGTCGAGCTGAGACCGCTTTCGCAATTCACCGGGCGCGAGCGCTCAGATGGCTGAAGGCTGCGGCTGAGTGGCTGCTGATCGTCCCATCGCCGGCGCTCGAGGCGCTCTGCCGCCATGCCTATGCGTGGCATCTGAAGCGGCGTTCCGTGTCCTGGCGATCGCCCGAGCAAGTGCGCCTGCAGCCTGACTACCTCAAGCTTCACACTCACAGCCACCGTCAATCGGTCCTCGAGCAGTTCGACCGGCGGGTCGACGAAGCGCTCGGACGAGGTGAGCGCGCGGCAATCGCGTAGACCGTTCAGGCGCTACTATAAAGAACGACGCTGATGAAGCGCGTTCCCCTTCTCCCGACCGCTGGCGCGGTGCTCGCGGCGGCATGCGCGGTGATAGCCACCGCCTGTCGATCCTCTCCACGGCCCGCCGTCAAGGACGTCGTGGTCTGGAAGGAAGTCGGCTCGTGGTCTGGACGCGGCAACGCGCAAACCGAAACGTTCACGAGCGATACAGGCGGCTTTCGCGTTCGCTGGGAAACCAGAAATGAAACGCGGCCGGGCGCCGGCGCACTAAAAGTCATCTTCCGAAGCGGCGACAGCGGCCGACCCATCATGGAGGCGGTTGACGCGCGCGGCGTCGGCCGCGACGAGGAAGAGATCGCCGACCTCGTTCGCTGGTACTACCTGACGATCGAATCGGCGAACGTCGACTGGACCGTGAGCGTCGACGAGCGCCTCCGCGGCCACGTCCCACGGTAGACGATGGTGGTCCTTCGAGAAAGACACTTGAACGTTCTGGCGGCCATCGCCGTCTTGACGGCCGCCGCGTGCAGCAGCTCAACGCCGACGCCCCCGCACATGACTCCCGCCGCTCCCGTGACGGTTACCGGAAAGGAGCATCTGACGTGGGATCAGAGCGCGGCGAGCTCCGCGGAGCTTTCCATGATTGGCTTCAACGTCTACATCGACGGCTTGCCCTCGATATTCACAGGCGTGGACTGCACCCCCACCGGGACGTCGGGAGAGACGGCCGGCCTTTTCGAGTGCAAAGCCCCGCTCCCGCCGATGACCGTCGGCGGCCACTCCCTGGAGCTCACCTCGTTCTTCCAGGACAGCCCAACCGTCGAGAGCGCGAAAGCGGGGCCCCTGCTTGTCACGGTTGTGGGCGCCACGACAATGACGCGGCAACAGCCAGGACAGGCGGCGGCTCCCGTTGCAACGCCCTCGGGGCGCCGGGCCTCTGCGGGGGAGGCCGCGGCTGGAATCGACGCTCGCGCATGGCCCCCTGCCGCGGTCCGACTCGCCGACGGCCTGGATCGTCCGGCGGATCTGGCGTTCACGCCCGATGGCCGGCTCTGGATCGCCGAGCGCAGCGGCCGCGTGCGCGTCCTGCAGGACGGCGCTGTTCTGGTTGAACCCGCGCTGACGCTGGCGGCGCCCGCTGGCGGCGGAGGCGCCATTGTCGCCCTGGCGGTCGATCCGCAGTTCGCCCGGAGCCATTTCATCTTCGCGATCTACACGGCACGATCGCGCCAACCCGGAATTGGTGGCGCGGTCGGCCCGCGGTCGGGCCCGTTGACGTTTACGCTGGCGCGATTCCGCGAAGCCGCGAACACGCTTGCCGACCGCATCGTGATTCTGGATGATGTGCCGGCGTCGCTCGACGCGCGCGCCGCGCTGCGGTTCGGTCCAGACGGAAAGCTGTATGCCGCGTTCGACAATGGGGGGGACGATCAGCTGATCGAGGATTTGGCGTCATTCAACGGCAAGATTCTCAGGTTGAATCCCGATGGGACGACGCCGGATGATGCCGCGCGCAAATCGCCGGTCTTCATGTCAGGGATGACGTCGCCGCGCGGGCTCGCGTGGCACTGGCGCTCGGGCCAAATGTGGGCGGCCGACGAACGGCGCGTCGGCGCGGTCCCGTGGGACAACGCGCCTGCGGCGCTCGCGATCCTTCAGGACGACCTCTTTGTCGGATCGGATGTAGGATTGAGGCGCGGGCGAATCGACGAACAGCATCCGTCGCGGCTCACGCGAACGGCGGACGTGCTGCGCAACCTGCCGGTTCACGCGGTCGCCGCGGGACCCGACGGCGCGCTGTATTTCGCGACGGACGGCGCGCTCGGGCGTCTTCAGGAGTGACTCTCCCATGGCTCATGGCTGATCCCTGATGGCCAATCGCTGATGGCTGGAGTGTGCCGGAACTCGATCGCGCGGACTGTTCTCTTCATCGCCTTCACGGGGGCCGCGGCGCTTGCCGCGTCTTCCTGTGGACGTGCGAAGCGATCCGGCCATTCGCTTGTCCCCTCGTCGGCGACGATGGTGGCCGCGTGGCGGGTGCCTCGGAACCCGCTCGACGACCCCACGCTCGACACCTCGCCGCTGGCGAAGCAGATTCGGTGGGGCTTTCAGATTTTCACCGATACCCCAGGCAAGGCGCCGGCGTTCACAGGGGGCACGATCTCGTGCGCGAACTGTCATTTGAACGCCGGCCAGCGCGAGCGCGCGTTGCCGATAGTCGGCGTGGCAGCGGTCTTTCCCGAGTACAACGCGCGCGCATCGCGACTGATCTCGCTCGCCGACCGAGTTGTCGATTGCTTTCTCAGAAGCGAGAACGCGACCGGCAGCAAATCCGGCCATTTGCCGACGACGACCTCCGCGGAAGTGTTGGCGTTGAGCGCGTATGTCACGTGGCTCTCGTCAGGTCAGCCGGTCGGCGCCAGCCCGCCCTGGCGTGGACAGAATGCCATCGCGCCGCCCCACCTCATCGCCGTCAACAAGCTGGACCGAGAACGCGGGCGCTCGATCTACACCGAGCGGTGCACGTCCTGCCATGGCGAGGATGGACAGGGCGTGCAGATCGGCGACAAGAAGGCAGCGCCTCTGTGGGGGCCGGCGTCGTGGAACGACGGTGCAGGCGCGTCGCGCGTCTACACCCTGGCCGGTATCATCCGGTACAGCATGCCGTATCTCGACCCGGGCAGCCTGAGCGATGAGGACGCGCAGCACGTCGCGGCATTCATCACCTCCCAGCCGAGGCCGGTCTACCCTCACAAAGATCTCGACTACGCCACCGCGACGGTTCCACGCGACGCTGTCTACTACGCCAAGCGCTGAACGCGAGGATCTCTTGCGAGCTGCCGCTGCGCTCCTGGTTGCCGTGATGCTCGCCGTGGGCGCCAGTTCCGCGCAACGCCGTGGCGAGCGTTACGCCACGGGCCGCGTGCCTGAAAACCCGAAGTACGACGGAGCGTTTCAATTCTGTCGAATAGCGTTCCGCAACGCCTCAAACGGCGACGGCTACGGCTGGTATGTGGACTGGCCCCGTGCGGATGAAAACCTGACGTTTCGCCTCTCCGAGCTGACGACGACGATCGTCAGCGACAAGGGACCGCGAAATTACAATCACTCGGTGATGAATCTCACCGATGCGATGACGCTGTCACGCTGTCCGTTCACCATGCTGACGGAGCCGGGCGGGGCGTTCTTCGACGAAGCAGAAGCGCGAGGGCTGCGCGAGTACCTCGAACGTGGCGGATTCCTGTGGGCCGATGACTTCTGGGGCGAGTACGCCTGGGAACATTGGCTGGGCGAGCTGCGGAAGGCGCTGCCCTCCGGCGAGTTCACCGTCAGCGACGTTCCCATGGATCACCCCATCTTTCATGTGCTGTACGACGTGCGCGAGTTCCCGCAGATTCCGGGCATCGGCTTCTGGGTCCGTTCCGGCGGCCGAACGTCCGAGCGCGGGCAGGACAGCGCCGTGCCGCACGCGCGCGCGGCGTTCGACTCCAGCGGGCACATGCTGGTCTTCATGACCCACAACACCGACTTCGGCGACGCGTTCGAGCGCGAAGGCGACAGTCGCGAGTACTTCGAGGCGTTCGCGGGCAAGGGCTACGCGGTCGGCGTGAACGTCATCCTGTACGCCATGACGCATTAGCCAGGACGTTGGTCACGGACGCGCAGCCCCGTACCTCTTGACCTCACCCGTGCGCCCATTCGTCACGGCGAACGATCCATCCTCGAACGCGCTCACCTTGATCCAGTGCGCGGTGGTTTCGTCCAGGTTAGCGACGCGGGCGTCGGCGAAGTTCTGAGCGCCGCTCGCGCGCGATTCGTGGAGCTGCCACACGTCCTCGATGCCGCGCGCCTGGCGAAGCGCCGTGAACGCCTCGGGCGCCCCACCCTTGTTCTCCCCGTTATTCAGGATGGCGACACGCGGTTGCAGGGCAAAGGTCCACGGGGCGACGGCATCGGCGCCGCTGTGGTGCGGCACGAGATAGACGTCGGCATGTCCAAGCAGATTGTCGGGGCAGAACACGGCGAACAACGGCTTGCCGGTCAAATCGCCGAGGTCGACGAAGCGAAACTTGCCGTAGCGGAGGATCACCCCCGTCGATCGCGGATTCTCGAGCGGCTCACCCGGCTCTCGCGCCGACGCTTCGCACGCGCGATTGGGCTCGCCGTCGCCAGAAACCGCCGTCCGGATCGTGTCGCCGCCGCTGCTGACGACGCGCACTTCGACCCCGGTGAGCGGCAGTCGGTCGCCCGGTTTGGGGACGATATGCCGGCCGAACGCTCGGATTGGTGCGTACGCATCGACGACCGGCGCCGCGTTCCGGTCGCCCGGAACCGTCGAGTCGTGATCGACGAACACACGGATGGGCAGCCGCTTCGCCAGCTCGGGAACACCGCCGGCGTGGTCGCCGTGAAAATGGGTGACAAGCAGATAATCGATGCGCGTGATGCCCGCCGCCCGGGCGGCTGCGACGATGCGTTCGGGATCGCGGCGGTTGAAGCCGGCGTACCCGGCGTCGATTAGGAACGACTCGCCTGCCGGCGTGGCAACGAGCGTCGACTGACCGCCTTCGACGTCGATGAAATAGATATCGAGTTCGTTGGCGGCGGGCGCGGTCGAGCCTGGCGCCGCGCCAACTGCCGCGGCGACGACCGGCGCGGCCGCCAGCAAAGCGCCTGCTGCCCGCGTCAGGCGCGTCACAGCGCGGCCACGCGGACAATCAGCTTGCCGAAATTGCGCCCCTGGAGCAGGCCGATGAACGCGGCCGGGGCGGCATCGAGCCCCTCGACGATATCTTCCCGATATTTGATACGGCCGTCGCGCACGAGCGGCGTCATCTCCTGCGCGAATGCGGGCGCGCGATCGCTGTGGTCGCTCACGATGAACCCCTTGATCATGGCCCGATTGACGAGCAACGGCCGAAGATTCGGACCACCGACGTGCTCCGTCGCATTGTACTCGGCGATGAGACCGCACAGCGGAATACGGGCGCCGCGATTGAGCAGCCTGAGAACAGATGCCAACACGGCGCCCCCGACGTTCTCGAAATAGATGTCGACGCCGCCCGGGCACGCCGCACTTAGCGCCTGCTTGAAGTCATCTCTCTTGTAGTTGACGCATGCGTCGAACCCGAGCTCGGCGATCACGTACTGGCACTTTTCCGCGGAGCCGGCGATCCCCACCGCACGACACCCTCTGATCTTGGCCAACTGCCCGACAACCGACCCGACCGCACCTGATGCGGCCGATACGACGACGGTCTCACCCGCCTTGGGCTGCCCGATGTCGAGCAGACCGACGTAAGCGGTAAGCCCAGGCATGCCGAGAACGCTGAGGGCTGTGGACACCGGCAGCGTGCGGTCGAGCGTGCGGAGGTCCGCTCCGTTCGAGACGGCGAACTCCTGCCACCCGTCGTAGCCGGCCACGATGTCCCCCGGTCGAAACGCCGGGTTTTGCGACTCGACGACCTCGCTCACGGTGTGCCCGCACATCGGGTCCCCCACGGCCACCGGCGCGGCATACGACGGCCCGTCGCTCATGCGGCCACGCATATAAGGATCGAGTGACAGCCACAGCGTGCGGCGCAACACGGGGCTCCAAGCGGGCCCCGCTGCCCCGCCGGTGCGGGCAGCGGCCGCGGGCGGATCGCCGAGCGAGGGCATCGGCGCGTCGACGGCCTCGAAATTGTCGGCGGTGGGCGCGCCAATCGGACGGCTCTTTAAGCGAATCTGGCGGTTCATGGCGCGATCCTACCAGGGCTCGCGCATGGGAGGCCGCAGGCGGGGGCGTGGGCGATTCTTTGAGCAAAAAGCGAAACGGCGGAGAGCCACGTGGCGATGTCAGGTCCGCCACGCGCGCGCGGCCCGCGCGCTGGCGACCCCGGCGCGACACCGCACACTCTCCGCCGCTTCCTGGGCTAACTCTTGGGCCTTGGTCCCTGGTCCACCCGATCTCAGTGAACCGACGCCGAGACCGGCCGCCCAACGGTGCGGCACCAATCATCCTCGAGAATTGACCAGAGCACCTGGTCGTGGTACTCGCCGTTTCTGAGGAACGAGCGGCGCAACATACCCTCCTGCACGGCGCCGATCTTCCGGAGCGCGCCGTTGCCGCGCCCGTTTCTCACCGACGCTCGCGCCTCGAGCCGATGGACGCCCAGTGTCTCGAAGGCGAACCGCAGCACCAGCCCGGCGCCCTCCGTGAAGGCGCCCGAGCCCCAATACTCAGACCCAATCGCGAATCCCCACTCCGCCGTCTGGAACCCGGTCTCGAGCTCGCGCAGTTGGAAGATGCCGATTGCGACGTCGCTCGGGTTCAGCGTGACCGCGTAGCAGACGTACGTCCCGAGATCGCGCATCCGGTGCGTCCAGGCGATGAACCGCTCGAACCCTTGGATCGTGGCGGGAGGCGGAGAAATGAACCGCGACACCTCCTCGGTTGTCAGCATGGAGAACAACGATGTCGCGTCCGACGGGCGCAGCTCGCGCAAGCTCACGCGCTTGCCGGTCAGCAGCGGCAGGGCCTTGCGCCAGTCGCTACTGACGAGCACTCCAGGCTCGGCAACCATGCTATGAGTCGCGCGAGTCCGGACCGAAGGCTCCAGTTTGTATCGGTAAGGCATCTTTTCCATGGCTAGAGACCTCCGCCCGGCAGAGGTGCCGACGATGGCGTCGCGACGGTCGAGCTGGGGAGCGTGACAAGCCCCCCAAGGTCGGGATCGCCGAATTCTGTCCCAACGCTTGATGGCGCCCCATCGGCGGCATCAGGGAATATCAGGTCGCTGGCGGGATCGCCGGACATGCCCCACACGATGTTGTCTTCGGCCGACATCCCCCAGACGATGTTCCCCGCTGCCGACATGCCCCAGACGATGTTGTCGCCTGCGGCCGCCGTGCCCCAGACGATGTTGCTGACCGGGTCGGTCATGCCCCAGACAACGTTGTCGCAATCCGCACCGCCGCAATCCATGCCCCAGACAATGTTGTCGCTCTGGGACATGCCCCACACGATGTTGTCGCCGTCGCCCGCCGTGCCCCAGACGATGTTGTCGACGCTCATACCCCACACGATGTTGTCGCAGGGAGAGCAGTCGGTGCCCCACACGATGTTGTCGCCTGTGGCGCCGAGCGTCTTCGCGCTGCCCCAGACAATGTTGGTGGCCCAGGCATTCGACGCCGGGTTGATGTAGCCGCCCGTGATCAGATGGTTGCCCCAGATGATCTGGCGGCTCCAGATGGCCTGCGCCGGCATGCGATCGCCCGGCCTGGGATTGGCGTAGTACTTCGCCAGTCGCACGGCTCCCAGCGAATTAAGAAATCCCGCGCCCTCACGCAGAGCGCTATAACCAGGATACGACTGAGCGGTGTACTGGAGGATCGCTTTGATCAGGTTCGGCGTCAGCAGTGGGTTCGCCTGCAGCATCAGCGCGACGGTGCCGCTGACCACCGGGGCTGCCATGCTCGTGCCGCTCAGCGCGAGATACGGCTTGAACCCGAGTGCGGGCTGTCCATCGACGAGAAATGCCGCATCGATTGAATAGAGCGTGCTGCCGGGAACGGCGAGTGAGACCGTTCCTGTGCCTGGAGCGACCAGATCCGGCTTCGCCGCGAAATCAACGGCGGTCGGACCCGACGAGCTGTAGCTTGCCATGGCATCGTCCCATCGCGTGACGGTGCCGTTGGTGGTCGAGGCGCCGACGGTCAGGACCCATGGGGCGTTGCCGGGCGCCGTGATGCCGCCCCACTGCAGTTGGCCTTGGGCGTTCTTGCCGAAATTGCCGGCAGCGGCGACGACCGTAATGCCCTGGTCGGTGAGCGCTTTCGCGGCGAGCGTCAACGGATCGGTCCAGTACGATTCGTCCACGCCCGCGCCGACCGACAGGTTGACGACTCTGATGTTGTAAGTCGCGGAGTTGGCGGCGACCCAACTCATGGCGGCAATGATGTTGCTGATCGTCCCCAGTCCGTTCTGATCGAGCACCTTCAACGAGACGAGCGACGCGCCGGGCGCAACACCTGCCAGTTGTCCGTTCGAGTCGTAGCCATTGCCGGCGAGCGTGCCCGCGACGTGCGAGCCGTGGCCGTTGTCGTCATACGGCGCTGTCTGCCCGTTCACGAAGTCCACGAACATCGACACACGCTGGTTGCCGTACGGATAGAGGACCGAGCTGTTGTTCGTGAGGTCGTCGTGCCATGAGGTCACACCGGAGTCGATGATGGCGACGCCAATCCCTGCGCCCGTATAACCGAGGTAGTTCTGAACGACCCGCGCCCCGACCGTGACCGACGTCCGATAGTTGTGCATTGCGGCCGGCCGGTCGTAATTGATGCGAAAGACTGATGGATGCGCGGCGAGCTGGCGGATAACGGAATTAGGGAGCTCGAGAGCGACCCCGTGAATGATGTCAAGTCCCTTGCGTGCGAAGCGCTGGAACTGAGGAGGCAGTTGCGCGCCAGGCACCAGCGAGACAATGACCTTCGTCAACGCGAAGGGATTGCCGTCGCGTGAACGACGAGCGACTTCGTCGTCCATGCGGTAGTCATGCACGAACGAGTTGGGCCCGCTCTTGGCGTTCCTGCCTGGACCGTTGGGCTGGCCTTGTGCCGACGCGATCGGCCCGGCAGCCAGAAGAACGAGCAGGCTTCCCAGGAGCGTGCGCTTGGGTCCCCAGACCGCTTTGTGTCTGGTTGAATTGCCGGACGCACGGATCATGATTTGGCAGGGGGAGCAAACCCATGGCCAAGCTTAGCTGCTGCGAGATATCTTCAATAAAATCAAGAGCTTAGTGGTTGGTTCGGCGACCAGTTCGATCAGGCGGCATGTGAAGATCTGGGACAAGCGTTCCCAATGAAATGGCTGATGTACGACTATAAGTCATTATAGAAGTGACACTTACGCCATCATGTTCCATTTCTGACCACGACGGACGCAATTGGAACACTCTGTCATATCGAGTCCTACTGAAGAGCTGTGTTGTGTGATGCGATAATGCGCAACCAATGACGTTCACTCGCTCCACGGCACCTTGGGTTGCCATCGCCTTGGGCGTCGTTTTCTCAGAAGCCTCCGCACGTAGAGTTGATGTTGGGGGCTCTTGCGGGAACCAACAGGAGACACCCACATATCAGGAACGCGACTTCCTCACGCGTGTGCGCCGGCTGACGGTCGAGGGGCGCCGCGCCGGCGAAGGATACTGGTCGCCGGACGGCAAACGTCTCGTGTTTCAGAGCGAACGGGAGCCGGGCAACCCGTTCTATCAGATCTACGTGCTCGATCTCGCCACCGGGCAGACCAAGCGCATCTCACCGGGCACGGGCAAGACGACCTGCGCGTTCTTCCGGCCTGGCACCGACGAAATCGAGTTCGCCTCGACGCACGCCGACCCGAAATCACGGCAGCTGCAAGAGGAGGAGCTCACGTTCCGCGCGTCCGGCAAGGAGCGGCGTTACGCGTGGGACTACGACCCGTCCATGGACATCTACGCGTTCAATGAAAGCACAGGGGCGCTGCGACAGCTGACCACTGCGCGCGGCTATGACGCCGAAGGCAGCTACTCGCCCGATGGCCAGTGGATCGTGTTTTCCTCGATGCGCGACGCCTACAACCGTGCTCTGAGCGACGTGGAGAAAAAACAGCTCGAGGCCGACCCGAGCTACTTCGGCGAGATCTATATCATGCGCGCCGACGGCAGCGGGCAGAAACGGCTGACGAACGCCCCCGGATACGACGGCGGGCCGTTTTTCACACCCGATGGACGGAAAATCATCTGGCGCCGGTTCGATGAGAAGGGGCTCATCGCCGACGTGTGGACGATGAACATCGATGGAACCGACCAGAAACAGATCACCGACTTCGGATCGATGAGCTGGGCGCCTTACATGCACCCTTCCGGGGCTTATTTCTTTTTCTCGTCCAACAAGCTCGGCTTCGAGAATTTCGAGATCTTCATCGCCGACGCTGCGGGCGAGAAGGAGCCGGTGCGCGTGACGTACTCGGATGGCTTCGACGGTCTGCCGGTACCGTCGCCCGACGGCCGGCAGCTCGCGTGGACAACGACGCGATCGGGCGGAGGCGGCGGGCAGCTGTTTCTGGCCGAATGGAATCACCAGAAAGCGCTCGAAGCGCTGAAAAACTCCCCTCCGAAGAAGGCCCGCCGGGCATCGAGCGAAAAATGATGAACTGGACTCGCCTCTCTCGCGCTCGACTGGGCGCCCGTGTGGGCGCCGTGGCCCTTGCCTGGCTCGGGCACGCGACGCTCGTCACGGCTCAGCCAGTCGCGACCCTCTCCAAAACGCGCCCAGCCCTGCAGGCGCTCGCATCGCCACGCCTGGAAGGACGGCTCGCAGGATCGGAGGGCGAGAAGCTCGCCGCCGACTACCTCCAGTCCGAGCTGAGGCGCATCGGCGCCCGGCCTCTGCTTCTCCGGCTTCCGGAGGGGGAGCGTGCCGAGTACGTGATGCCGTTCGGCTTCACGGCGGGAACGCGAGACGCGGGGTCGATTCTGACGGTCACCGGTGTGCCGTCGCCAGGGGGCGCTCAGCCGGCCGCGGGCAGCAGGCGCTTCGACACGCACACGGACGTGCGTGCCCTCTCGTTCTCCGATGACGGCGAGGTCACCGGCGACGCCGTTTTCGCCGGTTACGGCATCGTCGTGCCCGAGAGCCAAACCTTCGGCTACGACAGCTACGCGACGCTGGACGTCAAGGACAAGATCGTCGTGGTCCTCCGTTATTTCCCGGAAGACGCCGATGAGAAGACACGCGGCATCCTTGCGCGCTACGCGGACCTTCGTTACAAGGCGATGGCCGCGCGCCAGCGCGGCGCGAAGGCGATGCTGGTCGTCACGGGGCCGCGCTCTCCGAATGCCGGCGAAACCGTCAGCATGGGCTTCGATACGGCGCTCTCGGGATCAGGCATCGTGGCAGCGAGCATCAGCGGCGCGGCGGCTCGGACGATCTTCGCGGCGCTGCCTGGAGAAAAAGCGCTCGACTCGATCCAGCAATCGCTCGACAGCGGCAATCCGCACGTGACCGGCTACCCAATGCCCGGCGTCAAAGTCACGATCCGCGCCAGCGTGCAACGGGAGCGGCGCACCGGCCACAACGTGCTGGCGTACCTCCCGGCGACCGGTACCGAGGGGGCATCCAAGCCGTGGGTGGCCATTGGCGCCCACTACGACCACCTGGGCCACGGCGAAGCCGGCAATACGTTGGCGAGCGGCGCCGAGCTCAACAAGGTTCACGCCGGGGCGGATGACAACGCGTCCGGCTCTGCCGCCGTGCTTGCCATGGCCGAAGAGCTCTCGAACGCTCCGCGCCATCGCAACGTGCTCCTGGCGTTCTGGTCTGGCGAAGAATTAGGTCTCCTCGGCTCCGCCGCGTTCGTCGCATCACCGCCCATCCCGCTTGATCGGATTGCGGCGTACCTGAACTTCGACATGGTCGGCCGCATGCAGGACAACAAGCTCATCGTGCAGGGCGCCGGCACGAGCCCGGAGTGGCCGAAGATTCTCGAGCAGGCGAATGTCGTCGCCGGCTTCGACCTTCAGGTGCAGGACGATCCCTACCAGCCGACGGACGTGGCGACCTTCAACAACGTGAGCATTCCCTGTCTGAGCTTCTTCACCGGCGCGCACGCCGATTATCACAAGCCGTCCGACACCGCAGACAAGATCGATTACGACGACCTCGATCGTGTTGTCGACTTCGCGGTCGCGATCGTCAGGCGGCTGGTCGACGCGGACCGGCCGCCGCAGTTTACGAAGGTCGAGCAGCAGCTGCAGCCGGGCAGCGGGCGCGCCGGCGTGCGGGTGTTCACGGGCACGATCCCCGACTACGCTTCCGACGCAAAGGGACTGCTGCTGAGCGGCGTCATCGGCGGCGGACCGGCCGAGCAGGCGGGATTGCGGAAAGGCGATGTCATCGTCCAGATCGGCGGGCAGACGATTACGAACATCTACGACTACACCTACGCGCTCGATGTGCTGAAGATCGGCCAACCCACGACTGTGATCTACCTGCGTGACGGGAAGCGCCTCGAGACGACGCTGACTCCGGCGGCGCGCAAGTAGAACCCGACCGGACTCCGCGGGCGTCAGCGCCGATTCAACCTGGCCAGCAGCGATTCGATCTGTTGTCGCAGCTGCAGCAGCCTCGCCCGCTCCACGGTGACCGTGTCGGCACGCCCGGCTTCACCGGGCCGGGCGTCAGCTTGTTTTTCAGAACCTGGTCTCTCATTACCCGGCCTCACGCCGGAGGTACCGATCGCCGAGGGTATCGAATTGCCGAGCATGCGATCGATCATCTGCTCGGCATCAATGAGCTGGGCCCGCAGCTCCGCGTCGCCGATGGAACGGCCTGCCGATCGAGCGTCCAGGCTCGAGGCGCCCATGGAGGTCTGAGAGGTCGTCTCCAGTGAGTCGGTGCGAGGTCCAGGCCCACTCCGCCCGAGCGCGCGCAGGAACGGCGCGGCTTCGGTGGGCGCCGACAGCTCGCGGCTCGCGAGAACAGTGCTCGGTGCCGCCCCGCGGCCGTAGACGCTGATGTTCGCTCTTTCGTCGGCTATCAACTCACTCCCTGACAGATCAACCGGCACGAGCGGTCCCTTTGAGCGCTGGTAAGAAACAATTGCCTGGTTGCGCTCGAGCTGGACCCTGCTCTCCAGGATTCGCGTCACAGCCGATTCAGGCATCATCAGAACCACCAGATCGCCCCGGGAGAGCGGGCGGCTGCTCGTGAGTCGGACAAACAGCGGCGCGCTCCAACCGCCTGCGGATCGGCAACTCATCACGCCCCGGCCGATCCCGCCGCCCGAGGCGCTGTCAGCTTCGGGCACGACGATCACGCAGTGCGCGCGGCCCCACGAGTCCGAGGGGATCTCGTCTCTCGCCTGCCCCACGACTTTCGCGGCGCCGGCGAGGCGACCCGCCACGTCTTCATCACTCCGGCGGCCCGTATCTTGCGCCGCGGCGGCTTCTGCCAAGCAAGCCGCGGCAAGCAGCACCCCGACGGCAGCAAACCCGCGGATCATCGTGCACCTCCGCCGGACAGAATGCTGCAATATGATTGCCGCATGCCGCCTCGAAAAAAGCCCGTTCGCCGGAAGAAAAGCGCACCCGGTTCGGTAGGCCTGTCCGCTGCCGAGACGCGACAGGTCGCCGATGCCGCCTTGGAGGCCCTCGTGTCGCACGTAGAGACGGACGGCGGCGCGGTCCTCGGGCGCTATCGGGACCCGTTCGGCGCCGAGCCGCTGCTGCTGGTAGCCCTGCCGATTGATAGGGTGGAACCCACGCCGTACCAACGCGATCCATCCGATGCTCACGTCAAGCGCCTGATGGGCGTGATCGAGACCATCGGCCGGTTCCTGGATCCCATCGTGGCCGTGCGTGAAAACGGGCACTATCTGACGCCCAACGGTAATCATCGATTGCAAGCGCTCAAGCGGCTCGGCGCCAGGACCGTCGTCGCGCTGCTCGTCCCCGACCCGCGCGTCGCGTTCAGGATCCTGGCGCTCAACACCGAGAAAGCGCACAACCTGCGCGAGAAGTCGCTCGAAACTATCCGAATGGCGCGCGCACTGGCGACCACGAGCGATCAGACCGAGCGTGCGTACGCCTTCGAGTTCGACCAGCCGGCGCTGTTGACTCTGGGGGTCTGCTATGAGGAGCGCCCGCGGTTCAGCGGCGGCGCCTACCAGTCGATCCTGCGTCGCGTCGACGAATTCCTCGACGAGCCCATCCGCAAGGCGCTCAAGGAACGCGAACGCCGCGGCCGGAAGATCCTGAAGCTCGACGACGGCGTGAGCGCGGCGGTCGAGAAGTTGAAAGCGAAGGGGCTCACCAGTCCTTATCTGAAGGCGTTCGTCGTCGCTCGCGTCAACTACACGCGCTTCTCGAAGGCGACGTCGTTCGACTTCGACGAAGCACTCGACAAGATCATCGCCAGCGCACAAAGGTTCAACGTCGATCGCGTGAAGCAGGAGGACGTCGCGAAAACCGGCGGCGGGCCCCCTGAGGAAGATTAGGCTCGGCTCCCGGCAGCCACGCCGAGATTCCACGGTGTATCATCGATTCCGGGTAGGTTCGCCAGGAGGAGTTGCCCGTATGGTGCGACGATTCGTGATGGTTGCCACGGTAGCCGGATGTCTGGGGGCATCCGGGTTCGCGTTCGCCCAGGAGCCGGCTGCACCCGCGCCCGCACGCGCGCAGGCGGGCCCCGCCGCCAGGTCAACGGTCGAGACCGCCGGTCCAGCCGAAGAGAAAATCTCTCAAACCTCGCACACGATCAGGCTCGAGGGGCAGGACATCAAGTACACCGCCACGGTCGGCACGCTCCCCATCCGGTTGGATGATGGGAGAGTGGCGGCGCGGATGTTCTTCGTCGCGTACACGAGAGACGGCGAGAACGCAAGAACACGGCCGCTGTCGTTCTTGTTCAACGGCGGGCCGGGCGCCGCGACAATCTGGCTGCACATGGGATCGTTTGCGCCTCGCCACGTGCAGATGGCCGACGATGGGTTTCAGCCGGCACCGCCTTACCACCTCGTCGACAACGAGCAATCGCTGCTCGACGTAACCGACCTCGTGTTCGTGGACGCGATTGATACCGGCTACAGCCGCGCGGTCGGCGACACCGACAACAAGCAGTTTCATGGCGTGCGCGGCGACCTTCGAGCGTTCGGCGAGTTCATCAACGAGTACCTGAAGACCTACAGCCGGTTTCCGTCGCCGAAGTACCTGATTGGCGAAAGCTACGGCACGATTCGATCCGCGGGTCTTGCGAAGGAGCTGCAGGACCGCCACGGCATCGAGCTGAACGGCATTGTGCTGGTGTCTACGCTGCTGACGTACCAGACCTTGTCGCCCTCCGATCAGAACGACATCGCATACGCCGCGCACATCGAGACCTACACGGCGACGGCGTGGTATCACAAGAAGCTGCCGGCGGATCTCGGCGATCTCAAAAGAGCCACCGACGCGGCCCGCGACTTTGCGTTCGGCGAATATCTGACAGCGCTCGCCCGGGGCAACCGTTTGGCCACGGCGGAGCGCACGGCTCTCGCACAGAAGCTCGCGCGATTCACGGGCCTCACTCCCGAGTACGTTTTGCGAGCGAACTTGCGCATCGCCCCCGGGCGGTTCAGAAAAGAGCTCCTCCGCGACCGGCGCCTCGTACTGGGGCGTCTCGACAGTCGATTCACGGCCGTCGAGGGCGACGCGGCCGGCGAGACCGAGGAGTTCGATATCTCGAATACGGCCGTCCAGGGCCCCTACACAGCGATGTTTCAGGACTATGTGAAAAACGACCTGAAGTGGCAAAGCGAACTGCACTATCCGACGTCAGGCAACGTGCGGCCTTGGAATTGGGATCCGTTCCAGAACCGGTACATGGACGAGACCGGCGCGCTGCTCTCGGCAATGTCGCACAATCCGTTTCTGAAGATCTTCGTCGCCCAGGGATACTACGACATGGCGACGGTCATGGGCGGGATGGAGCTCAACTTCGCGCATCTCGGATACGACAAGACGTTCACCGATCGCGTGTCGTTCGGCTACTATGAGGCCGGCCACATGATTTACATCAGGGCTTCCGCTCACAAGGCGCTCAAGCAGGACGTCGTCCGGTTCTTCGAGGGCACTCGATCGGCGCGACCCACGGCGACGTCGCAGCAATAACCGCGTCGAGGCGCCAAGTCAGCCGTGTGAGCGCGGCTTCATTGGTGCCCCGCCGTCGTTCGGCTCGTATCGCCTTTCAGGAACCGGGCGAGGAATTCGTCGAGGCGGTTGAACGCGGTCATCCAGCGCTTGTGCAGGAGCGTCTCGTGGGTGTCGTCTGGAAAGACGATCAGCTCGTAATACACGTGATGCGCGCGCAGCAGCTGGACCAATCCCGTGGTCTGCGAGAACTGGACGTTCCGATCGTCGTCTCCATGGATCAGGAGCACCGGTGACTTCCAGGTGTCGATGGCGGAAATGGCCGACGACTGATACGAGACGTTGTCGGGATCGAGCGAGCTGCCCCACAGGTGAACGCCCGCGAGATCCACGCCGGCCTTGAAGATGTCGGAGTTTCGCGCGAGCGCCTGCGCCGTGAGCACCCCGCCGTAGGACAATCCCCAGATGCCGACGCGGCCCGGATCCACGTCAGGACGCGACTGCAGATACTTCCCACCCGCCACGACGTCCTGGTACTCCGCGTTGCCGCGCCCACCGGTGTTCGACGCCGTGCGGAACGACTTCCCGTACCCGATGCCGCTCCGGTAGTTCACCGAGAGCACGACGTATCCCCGGCTCGCAAGCCACTGATTCACCGCGTACGCGATGTGGTAGAAGTGCATGTAGTGGTAGCCGAGCAGCATCTGACGGATCGGCCCGCCGTGTACGAAGACGATCGCGGGGCGCCTCTCGCCTGGCTTCAAATCGTTCGGAAGAAACAGCTGATTGTGAATCTCGAGACCGTCGGGAGCCTGCGTGATCACTGCCTGCGGACTGACCTCGTCCGCCAGCGGAAAGTCCTTCGGCAGCGTGGGAAAGATGATCCTTGCCGATCCACCTTCCGCTGACACCATGCCGACCGACTGCGGCCGTTTCGCATCCGCGCTGAGCACCGCCACCTGCCGGCCCGAGGCCAGCGCAGCCGGGGAGGTCTCGATCGAGTCGCCGCGCGTCATCTGCACTGCCGGACCGCCGGCGACCGGCACCTTCCAGATGTGGCGATGATCGATGTCGCCGGCGTTCGTGCAGTAATAAAGGTAAGCGCCGTCGCTCGACAGGCTGAAGTTCTCCACCATGCCGTCACCCGGAGTCAAGGCGACCGGCAGCTCGACCGCACCCGATTCGGGGCCCGGGTCGGATGTGACGCCCACTGTATAGACCCGAATCCATTCTTCCGGCTCCGCCTGGAAGATCACGTGGTCCGTCCCGGCCCACCGAATCGCGTTGACAGCGGTGAATTGTCGGTCGTCGGGCTGGTTGTGCCAGAATTCGCGCGCCTCGCCGGTCTGAACATCCGCAACCCAGAATGAGAGCGTGTAACCACCCGCAAAGGCTGCCGTCGTCAGTCCTGGTCGCTCCGCCGGCTGGCCCGACTCTCCTAACCTGCCGCGTCCCGCCTGATCGGGCGACTGGCCGCCGCCCCCGCGTCCCTGACCGCCACGCCCGCCGTTGCGCACAGCGTTCAACGGGTTGTAAGCCGGTCCATCGGGGTTCCCGATGCTGCCGAGGCCCTGATGCGCCTGCAGGCCAAAGGGCGTCCCGGGCCGGCGGATGAAGGCCACGCGCCTGCTGTCGGGCGACCATGTCGGACTCGCGTCGTGATCGACACTCGGCGAGAGGAACTTGACGCCATGCGTCTTGAGGTCGTAGACACCTACGAACGCATGGTCGACCCGGTTACTGACGAACGCGAGTTTCTTGCCGTCAGGCGACCATTCCATGCCGCCGTTGGCGCCCCACGCTCTGATGATCGGCGCGCCGCGACGAGCGCCGGTCAGACGCGGGCTCGTCGACCGTTCTCCGGGGGGAGGCGTGGGACTGCCGGCTTCGGCCCGCGGGCTCACGTCGTAGGCGTAGATCTGCCCGTCCTTGGCGAACACGAGAGTCCCGCCATCGGGCGAGAGCACCGGCGACGTCCCCTCGCCAATCCTCCAGGCAGCCCCTCCACTGGTCCGCGCGGCCCACACCGTTCGCTCAGCGCCACTCGGATCGCTCGTCGGGTTCGCCACCCACCCGTCTCGGTTGGGCTCGGTTCCGCGGACGAACGTCACCACCATCCCGTCGTCCGAGATCCGAAGGTCGCTGATGTCGACGCCGTTGTCTTCCTCGAAGCCGGTGAGTCGAACCGGGCGGAAGTCGGGCGCCGCCGCGCTGTACACATTGCGCCGTCCGCGCTCGTACGCCCACCACGCGACTCGGTCGGCCTTCTTGGCCGACACGAGATCCTGAGGATACGCCGGGCTCAGAAACTGCTCGATCGTTGGCCTCCCATCGATCGTCGACCCGGCGCCGATCGCGGCGGGCGAGGCCGCCCTCGAGACTGAACCTGGCGCGAAGGCTATCAACGCAAACGCAGTCGAGAACAACGCGGCACGAGCAAACAAACGGTTCATCACGCCCTCCCAACCACTCATGACCTGGTCCGATAGAACGCGATCATGTCCATCGGCTTCGCGGGCTGCGCCCCCATCTGCCGCAGCATCGTTGTGACCTGCCCGCGGTGGTAGCTCGCGTGGTTGACCACATGCTGGAGCATCTGCCAGAACGGCGACGCGCCGGCCGACCCGTTCAGCAGCTTGTATTCGATGACCTTCGTGACGCCTGACCCTCCGAGGCGGTTGGCAAACGCGCGCACGTTGGCTTCGGTTTCTGTCCACGCTCGGCGGATCGATGCGACGTCGGGATAGGGCTCGCTCGTCAACAACGCCGTCGGTGACGCCCCCTGCCAGCGCGAATACCACGCCCATTCGGCGGCGTACATGTGCACGACCGTTTCGCGGATCGACTTGAAGCTGCTGCCCAGGTCCCTTGCGTACTGCTCGGGGGGAAGCCTCTCGAGCGCGTCGAGCATGCGGTCGCGAGCCCAGTAGTGGTAGTCGAGCATCGTGATCAGATCGTCAAGGGACATTTAAACCTCGGATTGACCTCGGCATGTCTCGGACTGACCTCGGCATGTCTCGGACTGACCTCGGCATGTCTCGGATTGACCTCGGCATGGCGTGAGCGTATCACCGCGCGAAGATGTTCCGGATGACGAACCCGACGTTGGCTGGACGCTCGGCCAATCGCCGCATGTACCACGGGAACCAGTACTCGCCGTACGAGATGAGCACCCGGAGCGGCTTCCCCGAGGCGACCAACCGCCGCTGGAGCGGGCGCTGGATCCCATAGAGCATCGCGTACTCAGACGCCGACCGTGGCACGCGGTTGTCCTCGATGAACTTGCCGATGCGCTCGACCAGCTTCGAGTCGTGCGTCGCGATGTGCACGCGGGCATTGCCCGCCAAGAGCCGGCATGCCAAACGAAAGTAGTTCTCGTCGACGTCGGCCTTCCTCGGAAACGCAACCGACGCCGGCTCGAGGTAGGCGCCTTTGACAAGCCGCACCGCGGACCCGAGCGGTATCAGCGCCTCGACATCCCGCTCCGTCCGCCGAAGGTACGCCTGCAGCGCCAGGCCGACCCGGGACGTCCGAGCCCTGGCGCGGCGAAACAGCTCGATGGTCGGATCGACGTACGGCGAGCTCTCCATATCAATCCAAATGAAGTTGTTGCCGGACGCCGCCCGATCGATCAGCCGCTCGAGGTTCCGGTAACAGAGCTCCTTGTCGAGATCCAACCCGAGCTGCGTCGGTTTGATCGACACTTCAGCATTGAGCTTTCCGGCGGACACGTTGTCAAGGACGTCGAGATAATGGCCTGTCACCTCCTCGGCTTCGTCGGCTCGGGTCAGGTTTTCACCGAGCTTCGTGAGAATCGTCCCGACACCCTCCTGCTGCAGGAGCGCCGCGGCGCCGAGCGCGTCTTCGAGGCGCTCGCCCGGCATGAAGCTCGACACTGAGCGGCGAACGAATGCTGTTTTGGTCGCGCGCTCACGGACCCACGCGTTGGTCGACACGGCCAGCAGGAGGTTTCGGGCGACACCCACTCAGATCATTCCCTTCAACAAGCCGCCGTCGACCTGCACATTTGTCCCGGTGATGTACGACGCTGCGTCCGACAGAAGGAATGCGCCCACGCGTCCGAATTCGTCCGGAGCGCCGTAGCGGCCGAGCGGCACTGTCGCCATCACGCGCGCACGATGATCGTCGACCGATGTGAGGCTCCGCTTCGCGTTAATCTCGTCGAGGTATCGCAGGCGATCCGTCTCGATGCGGCCTGGCATCAGGGTGTTGACGCGGATTCGGTCGGGAGCGAGCTCCAGCGAAAGTGTTTTCGCCAGAGACGTGACGCCAGACCGCAGCACGTTTGACAGCGCCAGGTTGGCAATCGGCTCCTTCACCGACGATGAGGTGCCGATGACGATCGAGCCCCCGCCACGAGCTCGCAGCGACGGCACGACCAGACGAACGGTGCGAACAACGCTCATCACCAGCAAATCGAACGCGCTTTGCCAGGCGTGGTCGTCGAGGCCAAGCGCGCCGCCCGTGGGCGGTCCTCCGGTGTTCGCAAACAGCGCGTCGATCCCGCCGAAAGCCTTCAGCGTTTCGGCGTGCCAGCGGGCGATCGCGTCAGCCGTGCTGAGGTCCGCGACCACAGGAAGGACTCGAGCGCCCGTGGCGTTCATGATTTGATCTGCCGCGCGTCTGATCGCTTCGGGATCGCGCGACGCAATCGACACGGACGCGCCCTCGGCGGCGAGCGCCCGGGCGACGGCGTACCCCAGCCCTTTGCTGGCGCCGCCGACCATAGCGACTTTGTTGGTCAGTCCGAGGTTCATGAGGCGCTCACCCAATTCATGACGCGATCCAGGGCCACCATTGTGGGCTGATCGAGTGTGCCGCCAGGCGGGCGAACGGCTGGCGTCGTGATGGCGCCGCGGCGGCGCAGCGCAAAACCGGTCATGGCCGAGTTGATCTTGGCCATCCGAGGAGGGCTGATCATCAACGATGCCGCGCCGGCCTTCTTGGCGCGGCGACTGTACTCGATGCACGTTCGCAGTCCGTCGGCGGTGGTCCCCGCGACTACCGGCGCGCGGCCGCACACATGGGTCAGCACAGTGTCGAGCACGACATCGCGCTCCCGGTCCGTCAAGCGCGCGACCTCGCTGGTCACGCCGAGCGCCGTGAACCCGGTGACGCCGTCGGCGAGAAAGAGGTCGATGACGCGCCGAAGACTGTCGGGATCGAAATCGCCGCGGGCGTCGAATGGAGTAGGAAGGACCGAGAAAACGCTCATCTGAAATAGGTGTCCGTCCTGTCGATCCAGTCCTGCCGGACGGGGCTGAAGACATCGATCACTTCGGCGTCTTCGATGACGGTCACACTATGCTCGGCCCACGACGGAATCTGCAGCGCCTCGCCGGTCCGAACGACGATCTCTTCTCCCGCGACGAGGAAGCGCACGGCACCCGACACGACGTAGCTGACCTGCTCGTTGTCATGGGCGTGCGCAGGCACGATGGCGCCGCGCGAGAGGCTGAAGCGCGCCAGCGTCATGCGCTCGGCTGTCAGGTACCGCCGGCGGA
>Ga0306923_10000462_pt1 | contig 31740 bp, 35 predicted proteins | sample sta12Can44000108_FD_203841 | JGI IMG/M metagenome (GOLD analysis project Ga0306923, IMG submission 203841) | Lab enrichment of tropical soil microbial communities from Luquillo Experimental Forest, Puerto Rico - statanox.12C.anox.44.000.108 (v2)... | ecosystem: Environmental > Terrestrial >... | reverse complement strand
TCAAAGGCTGCAAGTTGTCGCCAATCGATACGGTATGTGTCATCATCGTTTGTGAACCCGTGCCAACGTGGCGAAACCCCAATGACCTTAGAAGTCATTGGATAGTTTTTCTTGGTGATCCTAATCGGTGCACGATTACGCCCCTTGCTGACTTCCGCCATCATTCCTGCTTTCGATTCCGCCATTACACCTCCCCGTTCAAATTCGGTCCCCTCATGCCCTGCACATGCGGCCTTTTAGTGTCAGTCAACTTCGGTAACGCAGTCGCAGGTTTACCGCCAAAGTCCATTAAACCGCCGCTGTGAAATCCTCGTATATCTCACCGTCATCTCAATCGAACGATGCCCAAGCCATTCCTGAATTGTGCGGAGATCAACGCCACGATCAGCTAACGCATAACCGCAAGAATGTCTGAGGCAGTGCGGATGAAGATTAGTGAAGCCCGCTATCTCAGCGGTTCGATTAATGAGGTAATTAACTGCGAACCGAGTTAATCGTGCTTGGCGTTCTGAAAGAAAGAGCCAAGGCAAGTTGTCTTGACGAGAGTTGAGATAGCGCCGGATTGCTCGCAGCTCATCACCCTCAATCGGATGTGTGCCTGAGTTTGAGCCTTTTAATCGCTTCACCCATAAGGTTGCTCGATCAAAGCTCACATCCTCAACCCGGAGGTCCACGGCTTCGCTACAGCGTAAACCGTGCCGGTACATCATCAGAAAGAGGAGGTGATCTCGGACCCCTTGGCGACCGGCCTTAGCAGCATCGAGGAACGTCTTCATCTCACTTGGATCAAGAAAATCTTTACGTCTGTGAGGATCAGTAACCTTACTCTGCACATTACCCGTAACGGCAAGGTCACTCATTAGCTTGCCTTTCTTCGATTACGTGGGAGTTTGATTACACCTCTCTTCACACAATCCCAGTATCGTGCAGTGGCCAGCTCTATGATCTCCGGATGGATCCTCAACGTAACGGTTGGCCGCTCGACTAAGCTCACCGGCTTCGACCTCTCGCAGCTTGATCCCCTGTGCGTACATCTCTCGCTTCACAGCCTCCCTTGCGAGATACCGAGCAATAGTCATCATCTGTCCGTTCATTGTCAGCTCCTCCAATGTGTGTTGAAGCTCGCTCTCATCTCGGCGCTTGTGTTCGAGAGCAGTCAACAATTATTCAAACATCTTCGTTGCGTTGTTGCGCTGATGATTGGATCATCGTTGCGTGTTAAATTATCTTTCGAACGCCAGAGATGGAGGGCCCGGGGCCAAAATTCTCTCGCTCAGTCCAGCGCACTACACCTTCGCAAATTCTGTGAGAATTTTTCACTTTGCCTTTAGCAAAAGAGTTAGAATGTCAGAAGTGTTGGGAGGGGTCATGAAATCAATATGCGGGATTGCGTTTGTATTGGGGCTTTTGAGCCAAACGACAAACTCAATAGCTGACCCAGCGATTATGGGACCGGGGTCCGTAACGTGCGGTAAGTTTGCAGCGGACTATCGGCAGAACCCCGATCAAGTCGATAGTTTATTTTTTACATGGGCCCAAGGATTTATGAGCGGCTTTAATATCACGGAAACAACGGGAACCTATCGAGATATGGCGGCAGTGCCCATTGATGCCCAAAAGAAGTTCATCCTGAATTATTGTAACCAAAATCCGTCACTTGAATACGCTAAGGCTGTTATGGAGCTTTATCATTATAAACTGCCATTGAAGAAGACAGCGCCTGCCTCTTCACGCTAGCTGGCGCATCATCGGATGGCTTGCGCAAATTGTGTGAAATTCCGGCATCATATGATCATCGCTGGGAGCACTAAGGGGGCGGCGTGAAGCAAGCTAGGAAACAGAGAAAGATCGAGCATCTCTACAAGGCAATTGCGACGATGCGGAGTGAGCAAGGGCACAACACTGTCAAAGAGCAGGCCCAGCGTGTCGTTGAAATTCTTAAACGTGACTACGGCGTTTCCGTCTCGGACAACCTACACAAGTTCATTGGTCGCCGTATCAAGCAGTTCAACGCAGGCCAATGAGCTGATCAATAACAACGCCGCACAATCGATAGCGATAGCGCAATCGAACGATGATGACTGCGCTAAAGTTGGACCATAGTCCAACTGAAGACACCCGATATGAAGTGCTAACCCGGAGAGGCAGGTTACGCTCCTCAGCCCGGATAATCTGCTTGAGGCAATAGCGGCCCGTAACGAACACCATCCGTTACGGGCCGTTAACTCGATATGCCATGCTGTTTTGACATTGCACTATTCAAGTATTCCCTGAAACAATAATGCATGCGTCATAGTCAAAATGATAGGATTAGGTCTTCCATTTAAGGAGATCGGCAATGGACGACCCACAGATAGGCTGGATTGCAGCCATCATCGTCGGCGGAATTGCAGGCTGGCTTGCCGAGCAATTCATGAAAAGCCAAATGGGCCTCGTGATGAACATCGTCCTTGGCATCATAGGGGCCGCAGTCGCTAGCTGGCTATTCGGCATGCTCGGTGTCTCGCTCGGTGGCGGTTGGATAGGCTATTTGATCGCTGGCTTCATCGGAGCATGCATCCTCATCTTTGCCGCACGGGCAATCCGAGGGGCGACGGCGTAGCATCGGATTGATTGCGGAAGTGTCATTGCTGCCATTGGTGGGCCAGAGGGAGTGCTGCCCCACCCAGAACAACCATGGTCTGGTCTGACCTTGGCGCTAACTCCATCGTAGCGGGAAATAGTGCCAATCGAACTGTCTGCTATTGATCGTAAGCTCTTATGGTCGATACACAGAAGGATCTGATGATCCATGTATTGCCATCGATTGTTGCTAGCGACGCTCGCCCTAACAGCGACGCTCGCCGAACCAACGGCGGCTCAGGCTCCGCAATCATGGACGCTGGCGGGTAGCCTTGATTGCAAGGTCGATCCGAATGTCGGCTTCAGCATACCCGGTCACCAGTCGATGCGTTGCCTCTTCACCCCAACTGTGCCGATCTCATCCGAAGCCTATGCAGGTGCCCTCAACACCTTGGATCAGAACCCCGGCATCAATGCCGGCAGCGTATTTGGCTTTGTCGTCCTCGCACCGACAACTGGATTATCCCCCGGAGCGCTCGCTGGAGAATATGTCGGCGTTTCGGGAGATGCTGGCATTGGCGTGGGTGCTGGCCCGAGCGTTCTTCTTGGCGGTTCCAACCGCACCGTTGCGCTTCAGCCGAGCTCGCTTCAGGGTTCGATCACACTGAACGTGGTGACCGGCTTGTCGTTGCTTAAGCTCCGACCTTTGCCGAATTAATTCATAGATTATGACAGCGCTAGAACGGTCATCCCGCTTCAGCCGAGGCGGAAACTGCCAAAATCCTGGCGCAAGATATCAAGACTAAATCCGCAGAACTTATTAAGTGAGACGGCGATCTTATTCACGAAATGAATGATTGGTGAGGGGGCTGTTATGGCTGCGAGATTGGGGAACGGTCTTTATTGGCTCTGCTGCATCCTGGCCGTTGTAACAGGGGCAATTTGCGCCTTCGTTTGGTTCAACCGAACGGAGCCTAGCGATGTGGGAACCGTCATAATATTAGCCGTGCTTGGCACTATCGCTTGGCTGATCGGCCGAGCTTGCCGCTACGTTCTTGCTGGAGCTTGAGCCAACTACGTTGATGGGCGAATTAGCTCCCCGCCAAACTCTTCTTGAAATGCCTTCGCATCATCCGGATTAGCGAAGCACCATCGAACATAATGCCGACCTTCGTGATAACTTCCTCTGCCTCGTTGGCTTTGAATGCCCCGAGTAGAGTGCCAACGGTGCATGGTGTTGAGCCTTATACCGAAGCCGTTCGGTGGCACCCTTAGCTCAATGATATGCGGATAGTGGCGTTCGGTTTCTTTAGTGCCTATGCGTCCTTTGTACGCCATTGAGATGGCTTAGCACATTGGCGACCGAGTTGATGGGGTGACCAGGGGATCACGTCTTCGCCCCCACCGGTGTCGCTTTCACTAGCACCCGCTTGCTCAAGGCCCTTGCAAGGGCTGCGAAATTTACTTCCCCAATGACAGGATCACCTATGGAGTTCTTCTCGACCTTCAATCCACATTGGCGGAGTGCGGAGACGATTTCACTTTCAAGTAAGCGCCAATTAGCGATGGCTTGGGTTTGGTACATTGGGACGCCTCATTGGGCTGCGGTACCAAAATGGACTTGTAAGTCTGATTTGATGAAGAGATTGTGACTAGGTGAGAGAGACGCATTGCCGCTACGTGAGCCTATCTTCGATCCATGCCTTGTAGCGTTTTGGAAGCGATTGGGTGTGAGGGTTAGTGACGCTTAGCAGCGTGCTAGTTAGTAGCGTCCTAACAGTTTCCTATTAGCGGTTTCCTATTAGCAGCGCCCTATAGCAGCATCAGCAAAGACCTATTTAGCAGTGTCCTATTTAGCAGACGGGCTAATCAGCTCACCGCCAAACTCGGCGAGGATTACATAACTTAGTTGGTAGCATTGTGCTGTTCGGTCCGGTTGCGATACCATCTCCTGGGGCAAAACTTGGGGATGGGGCATGAAGTACACTTCGATTTGCGGAGTGCTGGCTGGCTTAGCGCTAGCTGGCTGTATTACCACTCAAGAACTGCCGTTAGCGCCGAATGTCGTTCGCTTGGATACGCAATCAAAAGGGTTGCTATTCACCGGACAAACCGTGCCACAGACAATGCGAGCGGCAGCTCAAGCGACGCTCAACAGAGGCTACACCCACTTCAAATTTGAAGATGCTTCCCTTCAGCAAGGTTCAGTGGTGGCGGGCACCATTGGAAGCAGCAACACTAACATGAGCGGCTCTTATGGCCACGGGTTCATGAACGCAAACGCTAACACGTTCGGTAGCACAGCCGTCATGCACGCTCCCACCGCCGGTGCTGCTGTAACGGTTATTATGTTCCATGCAAATGAACCGGGTGCACAGGGAGCATTCGACGCCGAGCAAGTGCTGAAGCAGTATTCGTCATGAGCAGCCATCAATAAAGGGAGGGGCATGTTGGGAGACTTATTAAAAGCTCAGATGCTCACTCATGGCAGCGCTCAACGACAACGAGAGAGACAAAGATTGCGATCCGAAATGCGCAGAGTGCTATCGAAGCGAGCGAAGGCTTTGATCGTTGCCACTTACTAGCCACTTACTACAGCTAAAATCGACCTCCCACGCCGCACTATTCGTTAGGCCAATCAATTCTTTAACTGAAAGACAGCCGCACTCGACGGAACTGAGCGTTTTCTTGTGCAAGAGCGCGCCCGGGGCTACTGTGCAACTGCCGAGCGTGACCGGACCGCAAACTTAAGCTAAATCAATGCGTTACATCTCTACCCGGGGCGAGGTTCCCTCGCTCGATTTTGTCGATGTGATGCTCGCGGGCCTCGCCCGCGACGGCGGTCTCTATGTGCCGGAACGCTGGCCCACGCTTGATCGCGCGATCGTCGGGAACTTCGCGGGGAAGCCCTATGCCGAAGTCGCCGTTGAAGTGATTCGTCCCTTCGTCGGGGATGGCATCGCGGAAGCGGACCTGGCACGCATGGCGCGCGAAGCCTATGGCAATTTTCGCCATCCGGCTGTGGCGCCGTTGATCCAACTCGGCCCGAGCCTGTTTGTGCTCGAGCTTTTTCATGGGCCAACGCTCGCCTTCAAGGATCTGGCGATGCAATTTGTTGCGCGGCTCATGGATCACGTGCTGCATCAACGCGCCGAACGCACCACGATTGTGGTCGCGACGTCCGGTGACACGGGCGGTGCAGCTGTCGAAGCGTTTCGCGGCCGCGCGCAGACGGACGTCGTCGTACTTTTTCCGCAGGGGCGGATCTCCGAAGTGCAGCGCCGGATGATGAGTACAGCGCCGGACTCAAACGTGCATGCGCTCGCCATCGAAGGGACATTTGACGACTGTCAGGCCTTGGTGAAGGCCATGTTCAATCACCACGCGTTCCGTGATCGCGTGCGGCTTTCCGGCGTGAATTCGATCAATTGGGCGCGTGTTGCCATTCAGGTGGTTTATTATTTTACGGCAGCGGTTGCGCTCGGTGCTCCGCAGCGAAAAATCGCGTTCACCGTGCCGACCGGAAATTTTGGCGACGTCTATGCCGGATATGTCGCCTCGCGCATGGGCTTGCCGATTGATCGCCTCGTGGTGGCGACCAATGTCAACGATATCCTTGTGCGCACGTTTGCGACCGGGACCTATGAGATCCGCGACGTCATTGCAACGACGTCGCCGTCGATGGACATTCAGATTTCATCCAATTTCGAGCGCCTGTTGTTTGACGCTTACGGGCGGGATGCGCAGGCCGTACGGGCGTTGATGGCCTCCTTGGCTCAGCATCGTCGCTTCGCTCTGTCCGCATCGGCAATTAAGGACCTCCGATCGCTTTTCACCGCCGATCGGGCCGATGAGCAGGAGAGCGCTGCGGAGATTCGTGCCTGGGTCCGTGAGGCAGACTACCGCGTGGATCCGCACACTGCGGTTGCCCTTGCGGTGGCGGAGAAAGAGAAACGAGATCCTTCGGTCCCGATGGTTGTCCTGTCGACGGCCCATCCCGCGAAATTTCCTGATGCGGTCAAGGCTGCCTGCGGCGTAACGCCCGCGCTACCTGACACGCTCGCCGATCTGGGGCGTCGGGAAGAACGGATCGTTGTCTTACCGGCAAATCAGACGGCCGTACAGCAATACGTAACATCTGTGTCGCGCGCGGCGCGTGAAGGAGCAGCTGCATGAGTGTTGAAGTTACCCGTCTTCCGTCGGGTCTTTCGGTGATGACTGACCGAATGCCGCATCTTGAAACGGCGTCTCTTGGTGTGTGGATCGGTTCGGGGAGCCGCAACGAGAAACCCGATGAACACGGTATCTCTCATTTGCTTGAGCACATGGCGTTCAAGGGCACCAAGCGCCGCACCGCACGGCAGATCGCGGAGACGATCGAGGCGGTCGGCGGGGATCTCAATGCAGCGACCAGCGTAGAATCGACCGGCTATTTTGCACGCGTGCTCAAGGCGGACGTCCTCCTCGCAATCGATGTCCTGTCAGATATTCTGTCCGAGCCGACTTTCGACGCCGATGAATTGAAGCGCGAACAGAATGTGATTGTCCAGGAAATAGGTGCGACTGAAGATGCACCCGATGATCTCGTATTTGATCGTCTTCAGGAAACGGCATTTCCTCTCCAGTCGGTCGGCCGCTCCATTCTCGGCACACCAGAGACCGTGCGCTCGTTCAACCCGGCGCGTTTGCGCGCGTATTTGTCGCGCAACTACAGGGCCCCCAACATGGTGGTAGCCGCAGCCGGTGCTGTGGAACACGAGGCGATCGTGGCGGAAATCGACAAGCGCCTGACGACCTTCCAGGGACCGCGCGCTCCCGAACCCGAGCCAGCGCATTTCCGCGGTGGCACCAAAGTCGAAACGCGTGACCTCGAGCAGGTGCATATCGCCATGGCGCTGCAGGGATTGCCGGTACGCGACGATCAGCTTTACAGCCTGCAGGTGTTCACCAGCGTGCTTGGTGGCGGCATGTCCTCGCGCCTGTTTCAGGAAGTTCGGGAAATTCGCGGTCTTTGTTACGCAATACACGCGTTCCACATGCCGTTTTCCGACACTGGGCTATTCGCTCTCTATGCGGGCACCGACGAATCTGACGCCCCTGAACTCATGCGTGTCGTTATCGATCAGATTGGCAATGCCACTGAAACGCTGAACGATGCCGAGGTAAATCGCGCCAAGGCGCAGATGAAAGCAGGTCTTCTAATGGCGCTAGAAAGCTCCGAGGCGCGCGTGGGCCAACTGGCCAGACAGATGCTCGCTTATGGACGTCCGGTTCCGCTTGAGGAGATTGTCGCCAAGGTCGATGCAGTGACCGTCGAAAGCGCCCGTGCGGCGGGTCGTGCTTTGATCGGTCGCGCCAGACCTGCGATCGCCGCGCTTGGGCCGGGCAGCGGACTTGCAAGTACCGCTGCGATCGCCGAAAGTCTGGTCCGCCGCGCGGCATGACCGCGATACGTCCATGGCGTTTTTCCGAACCGTAAGTTCCAACGAAACAGTGCCGAGCATGACCGGCGCGGGCGTGACGTTGCGTCCGCCGCACAGCGGCGATTTTGCCGAGTGGGTGGCCTTGCGCGAAACAAGTCGGCGCTTTCTGGTTCCCTGGGAGCCGATCTGGCCGGCTGACGATCTTACGCGCGGTGCTTTTCGCCGCAGGCTCAAACGATATGCCGAAGATCAGCGCAGCGATCTGGCCTATGCTTTTTTGATATTCCGCAGCGACGACAACGCCATGGTCGGTGGACTGACGATCGCCAATATTCGTCGCGGGGTGGCGCAGGCGGGCAGTGTTGGGTATTGGGTTGGTGCGCCATTTGCCCGCAAGGGGTATATGACCGCGGCCGTGCGGGCCCTGATACCTTACAGCTTCTCCGCCCTGCGCTTGCACCGGCTGGAGGCGGCTTGCATACCGGACAACGTCGCTTCAATCCGTCTGTTGGAAAAGACCGGGTTCAAGCGCGAGGGTTACGCCCGCGGCTATCTGTGTATCAACGGAGTTTGGCAGGATCACTTGCTCTATGCGCGTCTCAAAGACGATGTCGATTGACTGCCACAATGATTCGGTTGTCTGGGCGCGCGAGTAAAAATGCCGCCAAAGAAAATGGTAAGAACATGCGGGTAGCCGGCAAAATCGCACTGTTAGGCCTGTCAATGGGGCTTGCCAGCTGCGGCTCCGGATCGAGCAATCTCTTCAGTTCATCCGCGCTGGACCTTTTCAGTACGTCATCCAAGGCGAGTGCCGACACCCAGGTTGCAGGGGAACCCGCCCCCGATATCGAGTGTCCTGGTGTCAGTGTGCGTACGGGTGCCGCTACGCTCATGGTCGGCAGCAAGCCGGGCGAAGAGCCTTCCGCGCTGGACCTGCGTTATCAGGCCACAATCGTCCGTACCGCGCGCGAGTGTCACGTGAATTCCGGCATCATGACGATGAAAGTCGGTGTCGAGGGACGGGTTATCACCGGCCCTGCCGGTGGGGCCGGCACGGTCGACGTGCCGATTCGACTTGCCGTGGTTCAAGAAGGGGTAAACCCCAAAACCATTCTGTCAAGATTCGCCAGCGTGCAGGTTGTCGTGGCAGGAGCAGTCGATCGCGTTCCCTTCGTGCACGTCGATCCGGAAATTTCGTTCCCGTTGCCGCAGCCGGTGTCCAATATCGATGCTTATGTGGTCTACGTGGGATTCGATCCTGCGGGAGCACAGCAGGAAAGAAGAAAGAAACCAGCAAGCAAGCCAAAGCCGCGCACCGCCCCTGGGACAAATCCGCGCCAAAGCTGAGAAAACGCCGCAGTGGCTGGTCTGCGCGCATTCACGATCGCGATTTGAGGAGCTAGTTCAGCTTCTTGCGAACGTCTTCGATCCCTTTGGTGAGAAGCTCGCCAGCGAGCTTGCCCTTGGCTTCCACGCTCAGGATCTTTTCCGCGGCGGCAACGGCAGCCTCGGCGGCGACGCTGCGGACGTCGGCCGCTGCCTGCGCTTCTGCCTGGGCGATCTTGGTTTCAGCCATCGCGGTGCGTCGAGTCACGAAATCTTCGATCCTCGTCTTTGCTTCCGTCGCAAGCCTTTCGGCTTCGGCCTTTGCGCCGGCGATGATTTCTTCCGCTTCGGTTTCAGCGGCGTGCTGCTTTCTCTGATATTCCGCGAGGAGCTGGGCTGCTTCGTCCTTGAGCTTGCGCGCCTCGTCGAGCTCGGCGCCGATGCGCCCGGCACGATCGTCCAGCGCCTTTGACACCATGTTGTGCACGCCGAGATAGCCCAGGAAGCATACGAAGATGACGAATGCGATCGCCACCCACGTTTCCGGATCACGCAGCAGTTCCATGGCTTCCGTTACCTCTTCAGAACGTCAGCGACCGCTGCGTCGATCGCATTGTCCGCCGGCGCTTTGCCCGTAAGCCGTTCGACAATCGCCTTGGCCGCATCTGTCGCAATGCCGTGCACATTTGCCATCGCCGCCTGCTTGGTTCCAGCGATGGTCTTTTCTGCGTCGGCTAACTTGGCTTGCAGCTGATGCTCGAGCTTTTTGCGGGTCGATTCCGCTTCAGCAGCCTGTTTCTCGCGCATATCGTTGGCAATTGACTGTGCCCGATTGCGGGCATCGGCCAGAGACTTTTCATAAGCGGCAAGCGCACCGTCGGATTGCGTCTTGAACGAATTCGCCTGCGCGAGGTCGCCATCAATCCGCTTTTGCCGTTCCGCGATGATGCCGCCGACGCGCGGCAACGCGACTTTCGCCATGAGCACGTAGAGCAACACGAAGGTGATGGCGAGCCATACGAGTTGCGATGCAAACGTGTGCGAATCGAAGGGCGGAAACGCGCCCTTATGTTCGCCCGGCACCTCGGTATGGGCAGTCGTGGCCATAGTGGAAAACGCGACTAGTTCTTACAGCGCAAAGAGAAGCAAAAGGGCGATCAGCAGCGAGAAGATGCCGAGCGCTTCGGTCACGGCAAATCCGAAAATCAGATTGCCGAATTGGCCCTGGGCGGCCGACGGATTTCTCAAGGCGGCGGCCAGGTAATGACCGAAGATGGCACCCACGCCAACGCCGGCGCCGCCCATGCCGATGCAGGCAATTCCGGCACCGATGTATTTTGCTGCGATTGGATCCATGACGAACTCCTTTGCTTGATCTTGTCCGGTCTTCAATGACCCGGATGGATGGCATCGTTGAGATAGATGCAGGTGAGGATGGCAAAGACGTAGGCTTGCAGGAAGGCGACGAGCAGTTCGAGTGCCGTCAGTGCAACCACCATCGCGAGCGGCAACGTCGCGCCGGCCATGCCGATAATTCCCGCGCTTCCAAGTAGCGTGATGAAGCTTGCGAAGACCTTCAGCGTGATGTGACCGGCCAGCATGTTGGCAAAGAGACGCACGCTGTGAGAGATCGGGCGCGAGAGGAACGACAGCACTTCAATACATACGATGAGCGGCAGGATGTAGATCGGGATGCCCTTGGGCACGAACAGGTTGAAGAAGTGAAGCCCGTTCTTCCAGAATCCATAGGCAAGGACCGTCAAGAAGACTGACATCGCCAATGTTACGGTAATGATGATGTGTGTTGTGACGGTGAAGGCGTACGGAATCAGGCCGACGATGTTCACCGTCAGGATGAAAGTGAACAGTGTGAACACGAAGGGGAAGAACCGCATTCCCTCGGTGCCCGCCGTACTTTGTATGGTGTTTGCCACGAATTCATACGTCAGCTCCGCCGCGGATTGCACGCGGCTCGGCACCAGGCTGCGCCTGGCCGTACCGACAAGAAGGAACGCGGTGATGATCACTACCGCGGCAACCATGTAGGCTGCAGAATTAGTGAAAGCGATCTCGGTATTACCGATTTTGGCGACCGGAAAGAGGTCGATGATCTGAAATTGATGGACTGGATCGACAGCCATGAGCACTACAGTTGTCTATCGCGAACGACTCCTGCCGCCCGCATCACATTTAATACGCCCGCCGCGAAGCCGAGCAACAAAAAGACGATGAGCCCCCAGGGCGAAATTCCCAGCCAGCGGTCAAGCAGCCAGCCGATCACCGCGCCCACAAGTACCCCAGCGACCAGTTCAGTCGACAGCCGGAAACCGCGGGCGATCGCCGAAGGATCGGCAGTCTGACGAGGACCGGTGTCGTTTTCGGGTGGTCGATTCGCCTGCGCGAGCCGATTGCCGAGACGTTGGAGCCTCGCGGAGAGAGCAGCCTCGTCGTCCGGCGGGTCGTTGCGATTGTCTTTGCCGCGCGTGCCGTTAGCCATGCTTGCGACTCGCGTCGGTTTCAGGTCTTGCGAGTCCCCGCCGCCCTAAAAGCCGCGCGGACCATACTTATCGCGTTTCATCGAGTCAAGGAACGAACCTGCGGCATAAGTGTTTGATATGTAGCGAAAAAGCAGAAATTTCGGTGGCGAAAAACGGGCGTGGCCGTGCACTGCAGAACGACTGACGCTACATTCGCACGCGTTCAGGTTCAGCCGATGCCGTGTCGGTGATAGGCTACTGATATCCCACCGCTGTTTAGAGGTAGGCGCCATGCGCGTTTCTACGCTTGCACTCGCAGTAATCCTCGTCTGCCCCTGCGGATATTCGTGGGCGCAGAGCTCGAACGAAGGGGAGAAGGCGGCGCTCCAGGAGTCCGCCGCGTCAAATACGCAAGCACCGATCGCGAGCCGGTACAGCTTCAATCGCGTCGACAACGGATTCATCAGGCTCGACAGCGCCAACGGCGAGATCGCCTATTGCAGCGCGCAGGCGACCGGATGGACCTGCCAGACTGTCCCGGTCGATCGGACCTCATCTGCAGCTGGCAGCGAAGACATGCACAAGGGCGTCACCTTCCTGAAGGGACTCGAAGAAAAGGTGGGCCGCTTGCAGGATGAAGTTGCATCGCTGAAGAAAGAAGTTGCCGCTTTGAGAGATCCGCCGCCGCCACGTCCGCCGGCAGATCTGTCGCCGCAATCCGGCAACGGCTCCGATTTAACGATCAAGTTGCCAACGCAGGAAGACATGACCCGCGCCCGCGAGTTTCTTGAAGAAACCTGGCGTCGCCTTGTCGAAATGTTCGGCACGGTTCGCAAAGACATCATGCGCAAGACCTAGACGGCCGACCTGAGCGAGGCCGAATTTATGCCTGGTCGTTTGTCCGCCATAGTCGAGGCCGCGCCACAACTTATCACCACTGCGACCTTGCGCATGGATACGCGGGGCAATGGCTTCATCGATATTACCGCTGACGCCGCAGGCTTTATCGACAGCATCGGAGCAAGCGAGGGGGTGTTGCTGATCTATTTGCGACACACCTCGGCTTCGTTGACGATTCAGGAAAATGCCGATCCCGACGTGCAAGTGGATTTGCTTACCGCGCTCGATCGGCTGGCGCCCGAAAACGCGAACTGGATCCATGATTCGGAAGGCCTGGACGACATGCCGGCGCACATCAAAGCAATGCTGAATGGGGTGTCACTGCATGTGCCAGTAACCCGCGGAAAACTCGCACTCGGGACGTGGCAAGGCATCTACCTCATCGAACATCGGCGCAGGCCGCATGGCCGGGAAGTGATGCTCCAATTCATCGGTAGCCGAAAATGAAAACGCCCCGCATTGCGGAGCGTCGAGGAAAGGAGAGGGCGGCGGTTGTGCGCCGCCCTCTCGGTGATCAGCCTTTCTGAATGGCCACACCGGAGCCGGTGGTGATATCGACGTCTTTGGTATCGCGCAGGAAGACGAGGCCTACCACCAACGTCATCACCGCCACGATGATCGGATACCAGAGACCGGCATAGATATCGCCCTGCGCGGCCACCACCGCCGTGGCGAGCAGGGGCAACATTCCACCGAACCAGCCGTTGCCAATGTGATACGGCAGCGACATCGAGGTGTAGCGGATCTTGGTCGGGAACATCTCGACCAGGAAGGCCGCGATCGGTCCGTACACCATGGTCACGTAGATCACCATGATAACCAGGATCAATTCGGTCATGAACCAATTGATCTTCTTGGGATCGGCGGCCTTCGGGAAGTTTTTGGCGGCGAGAGCGGCCGTCCATTTGGCGTTATCCCAACCCTGGACCTTCGTCCCGCCGATATCCAAATCGACCGACTTGGAGCCTGGCGCGTTCACCGTTTTGAACGACAGGCCCGACTTGGTCAGGAAGTCCTGTGCGCGATCGCAGTCGGTAAATTTCGACCACGGACCGACGAAGATGTGGAAATTACAGTTCGACTGATCGGCGCTGACTGTAATCGGATTGGCCTTGGCAAAGGCTTCCAGGTCCGGATTGACGTAGTGAGTCAATCCCTGGAACAGCGGGAAGTACGTGATCGCCGCAATTGCGCAGCCAGCCAGAATGATCTTGATCCGGCCGATGCGATCGGAGAGCCATCCGAAGAAGATGAAGAATGGCGTGCCGATGATTAGCGACAGGCCGATCAACATGTAGGCCGTCACGTAATCGACCTTCAAGGTGATCACCAGGAAGAACAGCGCATAGAATTGCCCTGTGTACCAGACGACGCCCTGGCCGGCGGTGGCGCCGAGCAGAGCAAGCAGCACGTATTTGTTGTTTGGATAGTGGAAGAAGCTCTCGGTCAACGGTGCCTTCGAGCCTTTTCCTTCCGCTACCATCTTCTGGAAAATCGGCGTCTCATTCAGCTTGAGCCGGATGTAAACCGAGAACACCAGCAGGATCACCGACACCAGGAACGGAATGCGCCATCCCCACTCGGCGAAATCTTTGGCGGCTATGTTGCCACGGCAAAGCGCGATGACGATGAGCGCGAGCAGCAGGCCTAGTGTTGCGGTGGTTTGAATGAAGCTTGTGGCATAGCCACGCTCACCTGGTCGCGCGTGTTCGGCAACATAAGTTGCCGCTCCACCGTATTCGCCCCCGAGTGCCAGTCCCTGACAGAGGCGCAAGGTCACGAGCATGATCGGGGCAAGCCAGCCGACGCTGGCGAATGTTGGAAGCACGCCGACGAGGAATGTCGCAGTGCCCATCACCATGATCGTGACGAGGAAGGTGTATTTCCGGCCGACCAGGTCGCCGATGCGTCCGAAAATGATTGCGCCGAAGGGGCGCACCAGAAAGCCGGCCGCATAAGTAGCGAAGGCCGAAAGCAAAGCGGCTGTGTCATTCCCGGCCGGGAAGAACAATGAGGCGAAGAACGGTGCCAGCACCGCGTAGAGATAGAAATCATACCATTCGAAGATTGTGCCGAGCGATGATGCGAAGATGACAAATTTTTCGTCCTTCGACATTCCGCCCGCGCGAGAAGCGGTACCTGCCACTGCACTCATCTTGAATCCCCCGTTTGTGCTTTTCCAAAGTCCTTTCCGCCGCTAATGGCGAAAACGCATGGCCCATCGGACCCGACCGGCCATGCGCCCCCGCTGGCGGTGGTAATGAAAACACTAATCTGGGGTGAGCCGTCGGCCCTATTCGACTTTTGGCGAAGTCAACCGCCTAAAGCTTGGATTTATAAGAGCTTTCTCGCGCTGCACCAAAGCGATTTTCGTCGAGAGGTGAAAGGCTTGCGCTCAAACGAGCAGCGGAGGAACATGGTTTAAAGCGCGGCGTAATCTGCAAGAAAATGGTGCGGCGCATGGCCGCGCCACCAAAACGCTCAGAGGAAAGTTCTGATTTGAATGAAGCGTTGCAATACCGGTTTGTGATTGCCGACGACCATCCTCTGTTTCGTGGAGCGCTGCGTGAGGCGGTCACAGGTCTCTTGGCGCAAGCGGAGATTGCCGAAGCCGGCACTTACGAAGAACTCGTCGAGCTGCTCGAACGAAGCAGCGATGTCGACCTCGTGCTGCTCGATCTTGCCATGCCGGGAGTTCGCGGCTTCTCCGGATTAATGTACATGCGCGCCCAATATCCAGGGGTGCCGGTGATCGTCGTGTCAGCGAACGATGACCCGGCCGCTATCCGACGTTGCATGGAATTTGGTGCGTCTGGGTTCATCCCAAAAACGCTCGGTGTCGAAGCCATGCGCACGGCGATTTCGCGTGTGTTGGGTGGGGACGTGTGGACGCCGCCCGACGTTGATCTTACCGGCGGATCGGATGCTGAAGCGGCAGAGTTGATGGCGCGGATGGCCACGCTGACGCCGCAACAGGTTCGCGTGCTGATGATGCTGTCGGAAGGACTCTTGAACAAGCAGATCGCCTTTCAGCTCGGCGTCTCGGAGGCGACGGTGAAAGCCCATGTCTCCGCTATTCTGCAGAAGCTCGGCGTTGAAAGCCGGACGCAGGCCGTTATTGCTGCCGCCAAGATTGAGGCCGGCCAGTGGCCGCAAGGCGCGGCGGCTGAAGGGTGATTACTACTCCGCTGCAGCAGCGCGCATCATCCGCCATTGCGCCAATAGCGCGCGCAGCGCGGCCGGCTTGATCGGCTTGTGCAAGAGTTGAATCCCTTGCGTCCGTGCCTGTTCGCGTACGATCGGCGAGCGATCGGCGGTGATCAGAATCGCGGACAGGTCGCCGAATCGGTGCCGAAGCTCCGTGATTGCCTCTAAGCCGTTCCCGTGGTCGAGATGGTAGTCGACCAGCAACCCATTCGGCATCAGCGAACTTTCCCCGATCACGGCCAAGGCAGTGTCAAGGTCGGGCGCCTTGATGACTTCACAACTCCAGCTCCGCAGAAGCGTTTCCATGCCGTCGAGCACGGACGGTTCGTTGTCGATGCAGAGCGCTGTAATGCCCACAAGCTGGCTCGGGTCAATGCGGGTATCCTCCCGCGCCGGCAATTCAACCGGTGTCGCATTTGACAGTGGTACGGTGACCGTGAAGCGCGACCCGCGGCCAGCTTCAGACTCGAGACCAATCGTGCAATCGAGTACGCGCGCAAGCCGCTCCACGATGGAAAGGCCCAGGCCCAGGCCGCGCGCAATCTTGGCGCCCTGATCGAGACGATGAAATTCCACAAATATGTCGCGCCACCGAGATTGCGGAATACCGACACCGGTGTCGTAAACGTCGATGCGCAGATGGTCGCCCCGGCGGCGGCATCCCACGAGCACTCGTCCCTCCGGCGTGTACTTGATGGCATTGGAAACCAGATTCTGAATGAGCCGTCGCAACAGGCGACGATCGGAACGCACCACGAGACCGCAGGACATGAAAGTGAGATCCAGGCCCTTGGCGGCAGCCAACGGCGCGAACTCGAGTTCAATCTGACGCATCAACTCGGCGACGCGAAAACTGGCGAACTCAGGACGCAAAGCGCCGGTGTCGAGGCGCGACATATCAAGCAAGGCACCGAAAATCTCTTCAACGGCTTCGAGAGAAGCATCGATATTGTCGACCAGCCGTCTATCCTCGCGTCCACCACGCTCAATCAGAGTTGTGACGTACAGTCGCGCCGCGTTTAGCGGCTGCAGGATGTCATGGCTCGCTGCCGCCAGGAATTTCGTTTTCGAGATATTGGCGGCATCGGCTTCGCCTTTCGCGCGCTCGAGTGCGGCGTTGAGTCGAGTCAGCTCCTCGGTGCGTTCGTGCACGCGCCGCTCCAGCGTTTCGTTGGAGCGCTCTAGCGCCTCGGCAGCTTCGACGCTTGCCGTAATGTCCGTGTAGGTCGTGACGATGCCGCCGTCTGGCATGCGGTTGGCGCGAACCTCGATCACCAGGCCCTGCGCGAAGCGCTCCAGGAAGGGCTCATTGCTGGAGACGTAGCGCTCGATTTGCATGCGAACGAATTCCTCAACGTTCGCCGAAGCAACGTCGCCGCGCGTGCCATTGAAACGCAGAATGTCGGCGAGCCCAATACCCACGCGAATCAAGCTTGGCGGCAAATCGAGGATTTCGCCGAACTGCCGGTTCCAGCAGATCAGCTGCAATTCCTTGTCAAATACGGCGATGCCTTGACGCACGTGATCAAGTGCCGTCTGCAGAATCTCGCGGTTGTATTGAATTGCTGCATTGGCGTCGTCCAGGAGCTTCAACGCCGCCTTGGTCGAAACAGTACGTTTGCGCAGAAGCAGCGACAGAACCAGCCGCGAAGATGCGCCGCCGATTGCCGAGGCGAGAATATGCTCCGCATACCGGATCAATCGGAAGTCCGCGTCGTCCTTTGGCTCAAGACTGATGCGTTGCGCGCCGGCAAAGCTTTCAAAAGCCGATTGCGTTCGCTCTTCGCCGAGATAGCGCGCAACAGTGGTGGCGAGCTCATCCACCGTTACCGAAGACCGCCACAGCCGGAAGCTGGGAGCAATCGGTGTGAAGTCCGAGGGGACGAAAGTGTTGGCCTGCAGTCGCTCGATCGGCGAGGGTTCGCGGCGTAACGAGAACCCGATGTAGAACAACACGTTTAGCAGCAGACTCCAGGTCACGCCGTGGACCAAAGGAGGCAGCTCGAGTCCCAGAAAATGCTGCGGACGAAACATACCGAGGCTCCAAGGTCCCTCGGTGAGAATGCGTTCGCCGACAATGCCGATGTCCGACAGCGTCGGAAGCAGCAACGTATAGGCCCAAACCAGGAAGCCCGCCGTCATCCCGGCAATAGCCCCCGCCGCAGTCGCGCGCCGCCAGAGGAGTCCGCCGAAGAATGCGGGCGCCAGCTGTGCAATGGCTGCGAACGAAAGCAAGCCTATCGAGGCAAGCTGCGCCTCGCCAGCCGAACGGTAATACACATAAGCGAGAAGCAGGATCGCGAAAATCGCCAGGCGCCGCACGGTCAGGAGCATCGAGCCGATGTTGTCGCGGCGACTGATCAGTCTTTCCCGCCGCTGCAACACGAACGGCATGATCAGGTCATTCGACACCATGATGGATAGGGCGACCGATTCGACGATCACCATCGCCGTGGCCGCCGACAAGCCGCCGACAAAGGCGACAATGGTGAAGAAAATCGAACCGCTTTCGAGGGGCAGCGCCAGCACGAACATGTCGCTGTCGATTTTGCCCGCGGGGAACGTCAAAAGGCCCGCGAGCGCAATCGGCACCACAAACAGATTAATCAGAACAAGATACAAAGGATAAAGCCAGACAGCGCGTTTGATCTCGCCTTCGTTGTTGTTCTCGACAACCGCCACATGGAATTGCCGTGGCAATAGAATGAACGCGACAAACGAAAGCAGCGTCATCGCAATCAATGTATCGGCGCGAGGCTCCCGGCCGAAGATGGCGGCGGTCGAAGGCCTTTGCATTGCTTCCTTGAACAAAGCGACTGGACCGTCGAACATCCAGAATGTCACGAAAATTCCAACGGCGAGGAATGCCAGAAGTTTGACGATCGATTCGGTTGCGACCGCCAACATCAAACCATCTTGATGTTCGGTCGCATCGATGTGGCGTGTACCGAAAAGGACGGCGAACGTCGCCATCGACAAGGCAACGAAAAGTGCGATGTCGCCCAGCAACGGACGAGTAACTTCTGTGCCCGCCGTGACGTGCGAAAGGATGGTTTCGAGCGATGCCGACACCGCCTTCAGCTGCAAGGCGATGTAGGGGATCGTGCCGACGATCGCGATCAAAGCGACTGTCGCGGCGACCGCCTGACCTTTTCCGTAGCGCGCGGCGATGAAATCGGCGATCGACGTAATGTTTTGCGCTTTGGCCAGGCGCACGATCCGGATCAGGAGGGGTCCGCACAGGCCAATCATGATGGCCGGCCCGACATAAATCGTCAGGAAGTCAAAGCCCGTGCGTGAAGCGAAGCCGACAGATCCGAAGAATGTCCACGATGTGCAATAGATTGCGAGCGACAGCGGATAGATCAGCAATCGCGCGCGTCCATCGCGGCCGAGGCCGCGAGTGCGGTCGCCATAGCTCGCGACCAGGAACAACAGCCCGATATACGCAAGCGCAACGGCGATTACGACCCAACCCTGCAACATAGACACTCCAGATCAGGAACAGGCGTCGTTTCACTACGATTTTGCCGACCTAAATCACCACAGAACAACAACCGAGGCACGATTTTTATATGGGACGGGCCCGCGCCTCACCGACGTACCAATTGCTCCATCCAATCATACCGTAAACTATTGTAATACCTGTACTTTTTTCTTAACCCTTGGCGTGTATAGTGCAGAATGTCGTTGGTCCGGTACCCGGCGTCGCCAAAGGGAAGTAATCATGGCTTCGGACAGCAACGATCTCTTCATCGTCGACAACGATGCGATGATGCGTGACGCACTCTCGGTGGTTTTCACGCTTGCCGGCTATCGCGTGACCGGATTCGTGGATGGCGAGACATTTCTGGCAGTGGCGAGCACGCGGACACCGGCTGCCGTGCTGCTCGATCTGCACCTGCCGGCCAAATCTGGTCTAACGGTGCTGAAAGAGCTGAATGCGCGCAGCTATCCCGCCCCGATCTTTATAGTGACGGGTGACGGCGCTGTGAGCTCAGCTGTCGAGGCGGTGAAAAGCGGCGCGTTCGACTATCTCGTCAAGCCGCTTGATGCACGCTCTATCGTCGCGCGCGTACGCAGTGCCGTCAGGGCGTTTGCGAGACGCGACGGAAGTGCAGCCGGGACGATCGGTCTGACGATAGACTTTCCTGGCCAGCGTCGTCTGACGCCGCGTGAGCGCGAAGTTCTCACGCAGCTTGCGGAAGGTGCTTCCAACAAGGAAGTCGGCCGTCACCTTGGAATCAGTCCCCGTACAGTGGAAGTCCATCGGGCTCGCATCATGGAAAAGATTGGTGCGCGAAATGCCGCCGATCTTGTGCGTATTGTGCTCAGCGGCGACGATGGCCGCGCGCTGTCAATCTCTGAAATGACGGCCTGAGGTTTCCGGCCAAAGGCATTTGACGCGAGCAGCGGCGCGCGTCATTGATCCGGCCTGATGAGCCGCGACACCGGGTGCGCCTGGCTCTTTGAGAGCTGAGCCTTTGTCCGCGCCCTCCGCCACCAGTCGACTTGCCGACCTGCGCCATCTGGCGGAGACGCTGGGGGTCGCGGCCGTGGGCGGTGCGGTGCTTGGCCTGGCGGGTGTTCCAGCCGGCTGGCTGTCGGGCTCCATCCTTGCAGTGGCTGGCGCCGCGCTCGCCGGTCGACCGATGTTCATCCCGACGCTGCTGATGCGCGCGATATTCGTGCTCATCGGTATATCGCTCGGCGCAGTGGTCACGCCCGAGACCTTGCACGGCATGGCGACCTACCCACTCAGCATTGTTGTGCTGTTGTTGGCCATGACCGTCATCTCGGTCGGCGGTGCAGGTTATCTGCAGCTTGTTCATGGCTGGGGCAAGGTTGACGCATACCTCGCCGCTGCGCCCGGCGGTATGTCGCAGGTTCTCGCATTGGGGGCCGAACTCGGCGGCGATTTGCGTGCGATTGCAATCGTGCAGAGCATTCGCGTGGTTGTCATTGCCGTCGGATTGCCAGCTGGATTGTCGGTCCTTGGTTTGGTCGGGCATGCACCGCCAAGACCTGCCACCGCGCTGAGCATCGCCGTTCTTGACGAAATCGCAATACTTATTGCGGTTTCGACCGTCGTCGCAGTCATCGCGTACCGATTCCGTTTTCCCGGCGGCCTCTTGTTCGGGGCGATGATGTCATCCGCCGTATTGCACGGCAGCGGTATGATTCACGCGGTCATGCCTTGGTGGGTTGCCAATACGGCCATGATCGCGATGGGCGCGGTTACCGGCTCGCGCTTTGCCAATACGCCGCTGCGGCTATTGCTGAATTTCATTAGCGCGGCATTCGGTTCGTTCGCGGTGGCTGTCGCGATGGCCGCCCTGTTCGCCGCTGTGCTGATGAGCGTGTCGTCACTGCGGGCGGCCGAAGTGATGATCGCATTTGCCCCCGGCGCGGTTGACGCAATGATGCTGCTGGCGCTCGCGCTCAACCTCGACCCGGTCTATGTCGGGGCGCACCATCTCACGCGTATCTTTTTTGTTTCGCTGACCATGCCATTGGTCGCGCGCCGAAGCGCGCGTTCTCTCAAGGTCAAGAGCGACAGCGCGATGCCGCTGACGAAACGGCCTCCTTTTCAGGATTGAGAACCGAGTTTATTCGGCCGCGGCCGCGCGCGACCGCAGCGGAAGGCCGAGCCGCTCCCATGTGTCCACGAGAGCTTCAGCCAGGGCGTCGACCAGCACATCGTCGTGATAGGGAGATGGCGTGATTCGCAGTCGTTCCATGCGACGCGGCACCGTCGGATAATTGATCGGTTGAATGTAGATGCCGTGCTCGGAAAGCAGCAGGTCGCTCGCCGCCTTGCACTTTTCCGGATCCCCGACCAACACTGGTACGATATGTGTGACGCTTGGCATTACCGGCAGGCCCGCGTTGTTGAGGACCGCTTTCACCCGAGCCGCACGTTCCTGGTGGCGTTCGCGTTCCCAACCCGACGTTTTCAGATGGCGGATTGCAGCGGTGGCGGCGGCACAGATTGCCGGGGGTAGTGCCGTCGTGAAAATAAAGCCGGGGGCGTAGGACCGCACCGCGTCGACCAGCTCCGCGCTTGCAGTGATGTAGCCGCCGAGGCAGCCGAAGGCTTTCGCCAACGTGCCTTCGATCACGTCAACGCGATGCATGGCGTTGTCGCGCTCGCAAATACCACCCCCATGCGGGCCATACATGCCCACGGCATGGACCTCATCGCAGTAGGTCATCGCACTGTAGCGCTCGGCTAGATCGCAGATCGCATGCACCGGAGCGATGTCGCCGTCCATTGAATAAAGGCTCTCGAAGACGATCAACTTTGGTCTCGCCGGATCGGCAGTCGTCAGAAGCTCTTCGAGGTGGCCGAGATCATTGTGACGCCAGATTTTCTTTTCGCAGCCCGACTGTCTTACGCCCTCGATCATGGAGTTGTGGTTGAGTGCATCCGACAGCAGCAGACAGTTCGGGAGCAGCTTGGCGATAGTAGAGATGCCGGTTTCGTTGGATACGTAACCCGAGGTGAAGACCAGCCCGGCCGGCTTATTGTGAAGATCCGCGAGCTCTCGCTCGAGCTCGACAAGCGGATGATTGGTGCCCGCGATATTTCGCGTACCGCCGGCGCCGGTGCCCAGGCGGGCGGCCGCTTCAACCATGGCCCCGATCACCTTCGGATGCTGGGCCATTCCGAGGTAGTCGTTGGAGCACCAGATCACGACGTCGCTTGGGCCTTGTAGAGAATGCCAGATAGCGTGCGGGAATCGACCGGCTACGCGCTCAAGGTCCGCAAACACCCGGTACCGCCGTTCATCCCGCAGCCGATCGAGGGCAGACGTGAAATAACCCTTATAATCCATGTGTTTTACTTTCCCGCCCCGCGGCTCACCTTTTAGAAGGGTTCCAGGGTGCTTGTCGAGACGAGATTCGTCGCAACCCAAATTCGCGTAACCGTAGTCCGCGCTTGGGTCCACCCGAGGGGTGAGGCCGTGCTTGGCGAGACCACGGGCCTGGAGTCCGGCGTGCCTTCGGACATAGCTATTCTCGGCAAAGAAACGAATTGCCGAGCGTCCCTGGTGGCTTGCATCCAGGCGCAACGGCTGCAAAAAGTGTTGCTATGAGCGACAAACCGACCGGTATCGCCCGCGGCCTCACAAACTATGGCGATCGCGATTTCTCCCTCTATCTTCGGCGGTCCTTCGCGCAATCGATGGGTTATTCCCGCGAAATGCTTGCGAAGCCGGTGGTCGGCATCGCCTACACCGCGTCCGGCTTCAACAACTGCCATCGCCACTTCCCCGAATTGCTGGAGGCCGTGAAGCGCGGCGTCCTGACAGCGGGCGCGCTGCCGATTGAATTTCCCACCATTTCGTTGGGAGAAGTCTTTCTCAATCCGACCAGTCTCAAGTTTCGTAACCTGATGTCGGTCGACACCGAGGAAATGGTACGGGCACAGCCGATGGACGCTGTGGTCCTGATGGGCGGCTGCGACAAGACGGTTCCGGCGCAATTGATGGGCGCAGTATCGGCCGGCAAGCCAACCATTATGTTGGTGGCTGGACCGATGATGACGGGACGCCACCACGGCGAACGTCTGGGCGCGTGCACGGATTGCCGTCGATTCTGGGCTCAATACCGTGCCGGCAAGATCGATGACCACGAAATTTCTCAGGTCGAAGGAAAGCTTGCCACGACCGCGGGCACATGCGCCGTCATGGGCACGGCCTCGACCATGGCCTGCATCGCCGAGGCGCTCGGCATGATCCTCCCAGGCACCGCTGCGATACCTGCGGTGCACGCGGACCGGCTGCGCGCTGCGGAAGCCACCGGCATTGCCGCCGTCAAATTGATTGGCTCACAGATCACGCCCGATCGCATCGTCAACCAGAAGTCGGTCGAAAATGCGTTGAGGGTGCTTCTTGCTATTGGCGGCTCCACGAATGCGATCATTCATTTAACGGCGATCGCCGGCCGGGCCGGAGTCTCCATTTCGCTGAAACGTCTCAATGAACTGTCTGATACGACACCGGTTCTGGTAAACCTTAAGCCAGTCGGTAACGGCTACATGGACGATTTCTTCGCGGCCGGCGGCATGAGTGCGTTGCTGCGCGAAATCAAAGATCTTCTTCACCTGGACTGTATGACGGTGACGGGCGAATCGCTCGGCGATCGACTTGAACACGAAGGTGCCGGGTGGATTGATCGAACCATCATCGCCGAACGGAAAAATCCGCTTGAGCCCGAAGGCGGGCTGGTCGCGTTATTCGGAAACCTGGCACCGCAAGGTGCGATCCTCAAGCGCTCCGCCGCAGACGCCAATCTGTTTGAGCTCGAAGGCCGCGCGGTCGTATTTTCGTCGCTCGAAGACCTTTCCGCTCGCGTCGATGATCAAAGTCTCGAGGTCGATTCCAAGGATATTCTTGTTTTGCAAAATGCCGGTCCGCATTCCGAATCGGCGATGCCAGAAGCGGGCTACCTGCCAATCCCAAAAAAGCTTGCGACCAAGGGCGTCACGGACATGGTGCGGATTTCAGACGCGCGGATGAGCGGCACTGCTTTCGGTACGATCATCCTGCACGTGACGCCGGATAGCGCGTCTGGCGGACCGCTCGGTCTTGTAAGAACCGGCGACCGCATCAAGCTTTCGGTCAAGCAGCGGCGGGTTGATCTTCTGGTGGACGAGAATGAGCTCGAGCGGCGCAAAGCCGCATCGGAAAAGTCAATACAAACGCCGCCACGTGGTTATGCGCGCCTGTATGCCCAGGAAATCCTGGGCGCCGACCAAGGCTGCGATTTTTCATTTCTTAAACCACGCTGATCGTTGGCCGCGACGGAGCGACAATTCAAGCTTGCCGGTCCGTCGACCGGACGCTCGATTTCTTCTCACCAAAGTCCTATCAGCTATAGTGCTTGCCTTCGTAACGGCGCGCAAAATCGCGATCCTTTACGCAACCTGGAATTCCCGCCAACAACGTGATCGGTTCACATCCTGTGGTCCATGCCCGGCTTGGCATGATCCATTTGACCCGACGTTGCGCCAGTCGCGCCGATGTCTCGTACGTCCAATGTGATGTTGACGTTTCCTGCCTTCTCGAATTTCAGCGTCACGGGGATCTTGTCGCCTTTCTTGAGCGGAGCTTTCAGGTCCATCAACATGAGGTGGTAGCCTCCCGGCGCCAAGGTGACCGATTTCCCAGCGGGAATTGATAATCCATCTTTGACCGGTCGCATCGTCATCACACCGTTGTTCATGGCCATCTCATGAACTTCGACTTTGCCAGCGGCCGGACTTGAGCCGCCGATCAATTTGTCGGCCGCCGAACCTTTGTTGTCGACGGTAAGGTAGCCGCCGCCGACCTTGGCGCCTCCGGGAGTCGCGCGCGACCAGGCATTATCGAGGACAAGATCGCCGGCTTTGGCTTGCTGTGCTGACGCCGATCCGGCGCAGATTAAGGCGAGAACAAGGGCACTGCATGCATGCACTGTAAAACGATTGAACATGGGTCACTCCAATTTTGTCAGGACTTGGGAGATCTGTTGGTCATGACCAATTGCGGAGGACCTCTGGCAAACATGCAACCGAAAACAAAACCAATGCGCGGTGCACTGAGCGAGGGACGAAGAAAGAGCGCGAAAAGCGCAAGCGCTACTATGCTGATGACGACGGATGGCACGAGCGCGGTCGTCGGTATGTTGCACAGGGCGCAATGCACGCAGCTCTGTCTCGGGCGATGACCGTCCGTTTCGCCGGCACCGTCGTTAGATGCGTGGGGTTGACCGTCGCTTCGACAAATGATTAGGAACGGGTCGACCGCGCTTGAGCCAAGACTCGCTAGCGGTGCAATGCTCACCAGAATCGTCTGTAACGCAGTCACATAGACCGCTGCGAAGGTGAAAAGCCGCTTCATACCGGTGCCCATCGACGGAACTTTGCGCAGCTGAATCTGCCGCGGCAAGCAGGAAAAAACTTAACGCATGCCGAAACGAGACCGTAATCGGCAGCACATCAACAGAGTACCTCCATTAATTATGAGAAAGCACCACGTTTTGATCAAAACAGACATCCGCCACTCCGCATTAAGGTTTCTTCCTTACGGTAAAAACGAAGATACGACCCCGATATACCGTGCATATACGACCGACTCATTGGAAAATGCAGGGGTCGCCTTCGTAACGGCAGTCTACAGAGGAGTACGGAATGAAGGTCGCCGCACTTGTCGTCCTCAGTGTGCTCGTCGCACTTCCGGCCGAAGCCGCGCAGCGTCGCCAGAACAGTGTTTCGCCGTCATGTGACAATGATGGTCGCTGCACGACTCTCAAGGCGGTCTCGTCGGCATCGAGCAAGACATCAAGCTTCCGCGCGCACCGCAGTTCGCACCAGGCCGTCGATGCCAATGGCAATGGCATCATGGTGACGGTGCAAACTGCCTATGGCTTCAACATCACGGTTCATCCGGCCTATGCCAGCAAGTTCCAGAAATTCTATGCCTTGCTGAAGGAGCACGGCTACAAAGTAGATCCCCGCATCAACAAATGTTATGCGCGCGGTGGTCACGTCTCCGGCTCCAACCATTACATCGGGGCTGCTTGCGACAACCAGTATGGTTGGAATAAAGCCCCCGCCTACATGTATCATGTCGGCGATCTGATCAGGCAGGCGGGACTGTACGACGGTTGCCGCTTCGGTGATTGCGGACACGTCGAAGCTGTGCGCGGCACGCACAACAGGCCGCCAAATCTCTACGCCGCGATAGAAAAGTTCAAATCAGAACAATCGACGGCAAACTACCAGCCGTAAGCGTCGTCGAGCTTTGTCAGTAATTTACCCGCAGCGTTCACATGCTGCGGGCAAAACTTGCAGTTCATTCGCAAGCGCCGGAAGACGGTCATGACGTCCTTCCGCCCATCGCGGCTCGAGCGTAATATTTTGGCCCGCGATATATCCTAGTTCTTGCAAGCCTTCGCGGCACGCATCCCAGAGTTGTTGGCCCTCGCGTTCGGTGAATGAAAACAGATAGCCTATCCTTGGAATCCTTGGCTTCTGCCCATATGCCTCAACCGGCCAATTCTCATTTTCGCTCCAGTCATTCCATCGTAGCGGCATAAGACAGGACTGGAAGAGGCCTAGGGCGAGGTCAGCAGGTGTCCGCTTTGGGTCAAAAGCAGACATGTGCAGTTCGCTTGGATGTTGATTTGGCGTGCGGAAGAGTGATTTTATTGCATCGCTTGAGCGCGGATAGCCTGAGGGAAATGCTATGTCACGAGCAGGTTCGAGCAGCTTAGCCAACAAACGCCCTCGCCTTGTGTCGCATAAGTCAGAGTCGCCAGCGACAGCCGATACTCCTAAGAAAGAGCTGGTGTCAGAGGCGCAACAAACCGCGTCTGCGCCTGAGCGACACTCCTACGCACCAACCGCGCTCGGCGAGGTCGTCGACCGAGCCGCGCGCGCCGCACTCGCCCGTTTCACGTTTGGGTTTTCACCGACAGCACTTGCCGAGTGCTATTTGGACTATGCCACGCATCTGGCGTGGTCGCCGGGTAAGCAATTGCAGTTGCTGGAAAAGGCCGTCCAACAATTCGCGCGATTAGCACTCCACGCGAGGGAGTGTGCGATCCGAGCCAGTGAGACCGAACCCTTCATTCATCCTCTACCGCAGGATCGACGTTTCGTCGGGGAGCCGTGGCAACAGTGGCCTTATAATCTAATTTATCAGAGCTTTCTGCTGCAGCAGCAATGGTGGCATAGTGCCACGACAGGTGTGCGCGGCGTCACCAAACAGCATGAGAAAGCCATTGAGTTTGCTGCAAGGCAGATACTCGACGTTTTTGCACCCTCCAATTTTTTACTAACCAACCCCGAGCTGCAGCTACACACGCTTCGCCAAGGCGGCATGAATTTTGTGCGTGGCGCGCAGAATCTTCTGCAAGATTGGGAACGCAGCGTTAGCGGCGAGAAACCCGTCGGTACCGAGGGATTTGAGGTAGGACGCGACGTCGCCGTTACGCCGGGCAAAGTGATCTATCGCAATCGTCTGATCGAATTAATGCAGTACGCACCAGCGACAGATCACGTTCGGCCGGAACCAATCTTGATCGTGCCCGCCTGGATCATGAAGTACTACATTCTGGATTTGTCACCGCAAAATTCGCTGGTGAAATATCTAACCGAACGGGGGTTCACCGTTTTTATGATCTCGTGGAAGAATCCGGGCCCTGAATATCGGGACGTCGGTATGGACGACTATCGCACGTTCGGCGTGATGGCTGCGCTTGACGCGGTAACTGCCATTGTGCCTGACGAGCCCGTTCACGCCGTTGGTTACTGCATCGGCGGGACCCTGCTTTCGATCGCAGCAGCCGCAATGGCGCGAGATGGTGACGAACGGTTCCGGTCCATTTCCTTGTTCGCGGCCCAGACAGACTTCCACGAAGCCGGCGAAATGATGCTGTTCATCAATGAAAGCCAACTCACGTTCCTCGAAGACATGATGTGGGAACAAGGATTACTTGATGGCAGCCAAATGGCCGGTGCGTTCCAACTCTTGCGCTCTAACGATCTCATCTGGTCTCGCACTCTTCATGAGTACTTTATGGGTCAACGCAGGCCGATGATCGACCTTATGGCATGGAATGCCGACACAACACACATGCCCTATCGTATGCACTCAGAATACTTGCGTAACCTTTATCTCAACAATGATCTGGCCGAGGGCAACTGGCTTGTCGATGGGAAAACAATCGCGCTGACCGACATTCGGGCACCAATGTTCGTTGTCGGAACGACACGCGACCACGTCTCGCCCTGGCATTCCGTTTATAAGATTCACCTTTTGGCGGCGGACAGTGAGATCACATTCCTGCTCACCAGTGGCGGCCACAATGCGGGCATTGTGTCAGAGCCCGGCCGCAAAAACCGCAGCTATCAAGTCATGACCAAAAGTCCCACTGACCAGTATGCGGACCCGGATGCTTGGGCGGCTGCTACCCCGCGCCAGGAAGGCTCTTGGTGGCCAGAATGGGTATCATGGCTTGAAAAGCGGTCGAGTGAGCCGGTGCCGCCTCCTCACATGGGCGCCCCTGCGGCCGGGTACAACGTGCTCGCCGACGCGCCAGGCACCTACGTGTTACACTGATAACCCGTCATTTTGCCTGCCGCGCCCGCACGGCGACCGGCCATGCAAAGAGCTCTCGACGTAACCGGATTCGTTTAGCCCCTGCCGAAACGCACTCATGCGCTACGCTTCGGACGCCGTCAATCCGATGCCAAGAAATCCAGCGACCGGCATCGCGTGCAGAGTTGGCTGACGCAAAATTCACGTCTGCTTCGTTATCAAGGAGCTTTGTAATGACTGATCAGCAGAGCAACGCTATGGAAGGCGGCTGCACTTGTGGCGCGGTACGTTATCGCCTCAAGGCGCGACCGTTATTTGTGCATTGCTGCCATTGCACATGGTGCCAGCGCGAGACCGGATCGGCTTTCGCAGTCAATGCCTTGATCGAGGCGTCGCAAGTCGAGCTCCCGAAAGGCAAACCAACTCAAACAACGCTGCCCAGTGCCAGCGGCAAAGGTCAGAACTTCTGGCGCTGTGCCGATTGTGGCGTGACGGTGTGGAGCAACTATCCTCAGGCCGGTCCGAGCATTCATTTTATACGGGTGGGAACGCTCGACGAACCCTCCCGCGTTCAGCCTGACATTCACATCTACACGTCCACGAAGCAGCCTTGGGTGGTCCTGCCCGATGGCGTTCCCACAGTCGCAGAATTCTACCGGCCAGCCGATTATTGGCCGGCAGAGAGCACTGCGCGATTCAAAGCAGCGAGAGCGGTCGCAGGATAAGCCACGCAACTGCCCTTTAGCGGACATTCCATACGACGGTTTCGCTTGGCGGCAGGGTATATCGACCGCATCCTCAAGGGCGAGAAGCACTGCCGACCTTCCAGTGCAGATGCCGACAAAGTTTGAACTGATCATCAATCTCAAGACCGTTAAGGAACTGGGTCTCGATGTGCCATTGCGCCTCCAACAGCTTGCCGACGAGCTGATCGAATAACGACACGCATGTCCGCTTTTGGCCCAAAGCGGCCATCGAGACCGACAATAGATCAGTCCAGAGTTCGCTCGTCGCTAGGGCCGGCGGGGGTGAGCCAATCCTCGTGCAGGTCGATCGACAGCGTGTCACCGCTGCTGCCGCCGAACACATCACGCACCCGGAAGAGCACGCTGCACAGAGGTGGATAGACGTCGCGGTGGTCAATCGGATTGACGATCGAGCCATGCAGCACGGTGACGACGCCGTTCTTGCCGCGAATGTAGTGAGGCGTGCGCGGATTGCCGGTGGGATTCACGCGCTCAACCCGCACGGGGTCGCCGACCCGAAAGCGATGCATGGGATGTGAGGCGGGCATGCGGCGTCAACCCCCTGGTAACGCCGCGGGGTCGACGGCGGGCGCCGTGCCGACCAGGCTCTCGATGGTCACGAGCCGCGCCAGCTGCTCCTCGCTCCAGCCGTCAGTGCCCGCGGGTCGGCACGGCAGCACCATCCAGCGCACGTCGCTGGTGCTGTCGTGGACGCGCACCTCGACATGGTCTGGCAGGCGCAGGTTGAACCGCTCCGACAACATGCCTCGCGCGTCGCGCACGATCCGCTCCTTGTAGCTGTCGTCGCGGTACCACCACGGCGGGTCCCCAAGGAGGTCGTGCGGATAACAGGAGCAGAGCGTGCACACTACGATGTTGTGCAGCGTCGGCGTGTTCTCGGCGACGCCCAGCTTGCCAAGTCGGCCAGGCGGAATGTTCAGCTCCCGCACCGCCTCGCGACCCTTCGTGAGCAGCGCCTGCTTAAAGGCGGGGTCGACCCAGGCGCGGGCGACGATGCGGGCGCCGTGCCAGGCGCCGCGGCCGGCGAGGAAGGCGCGCTGCTGCTCGACCATCTCCGTCGTCAACACGCCTTTGTCCAGCAGCGCGCGCGTGAGCACGTCCAGGAGATGCCGATACTCAGGTAACTGGTGCTCCAGCCGAGCGATGCGCTCTTCCAACGAGCCGTCGTGGGACGGCTTGGCAATGCGGAAGAAGTCGTCATAATCGCCGCGCTCCTTGCGGGTGTCCTCAATCACCGAGGGATAGCCGGGGCCGTCGAGCGAGATGAGGTTGATGCCGCGGATGTAATCGTCGAGACCATCTTCGAGGGCGCGGATGCGGGCTTCGCTGTCGTGCGCGACCGCAGTTGTCGGCGCTTCAGGATGAGCGGTGGCGGTGCGCACAAGGTCGTAGAACGTAAGCACGCCGCGGCGGTGGAGTTGAATGAGACGGGGCTCGAGACGCTTGGCGCGCCAGTACTCGAGATCGGCCTCGACCGCCTCCACGTGGCCCTCGAAGTCGTGCATATGGCTGTGCGCCGCCTGCTTGCTGTGCTCTTGTGCCATCGCTCCGCCTGTTCTGCTTTCGGTATTGGCCCGAAGGCTTAGTCGAGTGTGCGACGGAATCGCGTGACAGCGATAGTCATCGCAATCAGCATCAGCACAGACATCGCGATTGCATCGTAGCGCAAGTCGGAAAGGTTCGAGCCTTTGAGCATGATCGAGCGTATAATTCGTATATAATGCGTGAGCGGCAGCGTCTCACCGATCCATTGTGCCCAGATCGGCATGCCCGCAAACGGAAATATAAATCCGGACAAAAGGATGTTCGGCAGGAAGAACATCATCGACATTTGCATGGCCTGCAATTGATTCTGTGCCACGGTGGAGAACGTGTAGCCAATCGACAAATTGGTGGCGATGAACAGCGTACTTAGGGCGGCGAGCATGGCAAGGCTGCCCACAATCGGCACGCCAAAAAGGGTCACGCCGATGCCGATGATCAATGC
>Ga0306923_10000459_pt1 | contig 31783 bp, 24 predicted proteins | sample sta12Can44000108_FD_203841 | JGI IMG/M metagenome (GOLD analysis project Ga0306923, IMG submission 203841) | Lab enrichment of tropical soil microbial communities from Luquillo Experimental Forest, Puerto Rico - statanox.12C.anox.44.000.108 (v2)... | ecosystem: Environmental > Terrestrial >... | reverse complement strand
CGCCGGCCTCCACATGATGGGCATCGGCTTCCAGGCATTAGAGGATGTCCTTCAAGAGCAGTTCAAGAAAAAAGGCGAGGCTGTGGTGGCCGAAAATGTTTCGGTTGCGCGGGCCGGCTACGATTACGCCGCTGCGCACTTCACAGCTTTTCCGAACCCGCTCCCCAAGACGGAGAATCGCTACGCAATCCTGAGCGGCAATACCGCCATGGCCATGGGTGGCGCGGCAGCGGGTGTGAAGTTCTATTGTGCTTACCCCATGAGCCCATCGACCGGCGTTCTCCACTGGATGGCCGCACACGCGCGCAAAGCAGGCATCATGGTCCGGCAGGTGGAGGACGAGATTGGTGTGATCAATATGACCATTGGCGCGGCTCACGCCGGTGTCCGCGCGATGTGCGCTACGTCGGGCGGTGGTTTCGCACTGATGAGCGAGGGGCTAGGCATGTCGGCGATGATCGAAACCCCAGTCGTGGTTATCGACTGCCAGCGAGCCGGTCCGTCCACGGGTGTCCCCACCAAGACCGAACAAGGCGACCTCTGGCAGATGCTCGGCGCCGCTTTTGGAGATTATCCCCGGGTGATCGCGGCTCCGCTGGACATCGGCGATTGTTTCAAGCTTATCCCCGAGATATTCAACATCGTTGACCGCTTCCAGTGCCCGGGTCTCGTGCTATGCGATTTGCTGCTGTCGGAGGGCCGGCTTAGCGTCCATCCGAAAGATCTGGATTTCAGCCCGCCCGTTGATCGCGGCGAACTTATTACAAGCGCCAATTGGACACCCGCTGGGACTGCCACGAACGGCGATTACAGACGCTACCGGATTACGGAGAGCGGTATTTCGCCGCGCGCTGTTCCCGGCGTTCCGGGCCACATTCACACGGCTGCGACCGACGAACACCAAGAAGACGGAGTTTTGATCAGCGACGAATTCACCAACCCGATCAAACGCCGCGCCATGATGGAAAAGCGCATGCGCAAGGTAACTGGCATTGAAGCAGCTGTTTCACCACCTGTGCTGCAGGGTCCGCGCGATGCGGACGTGACCTTGATCGGCTGGGGGTCAACAAAAGGAGTGATCGAGGAAGCCTGTGAGATCCTGAGTGAGCAAGGAATCTCCGCCAATCAGCTCCAGATCCGCTGGCTTGTGCCTCTGCATGGCGAGGCGATTCTCGAAATCCTCAAAGACTCGCGGCACACCATCATCGTGGAGAACAATTACAGCGGCCAGTTTGCACGCTACCTGCGCAGCGAAACCAGTTTTGTGCCTAACGGCCACATTCGCAAGTATGACGGCGAACCATTTATGCCGCACCACATTGTGGAGTCAGTGAAAGAACAACTTGTCGGGAACACGAAACTCTCCGTTCCCATGCACGAGATTATGGTCTGAGGAGGAGACGCCGATGGCAACTAGCGTACAGCGGACCAGTCAACTGACCATGGCCGATCTGAAAGGCAAAATCGATCCCGACTGGTGTCCTGGCTGTGGCGATTTCGGCGTGCTAGCGGCTGTTCAAAAAGCCCTGGTCGAGCTGCGGATACCCACGCATAACGTGGTCACCATCAGCGGCATCGGCTGCTCGTCTAATCTTCCCGGCTATTTAAACACCTACGGCATGCACACGCTGCACGGTCGGGCCCTGGCGGTGGCCACGGGTCTCAAGCTTGCCAATCATGAGCTGACTGTGCTGGTGACTGGCGGTGACGGCGATGGCTTCGGAATCGGCGGCAACCATTTCGTCCACTCGATGCGACGCAACATCGACCTGCTCTACATCGTCATGGACAACCAGATCTACGGCCTCACCACCGGCCAGACTTCGCCGACCAGCCGCGTCGGCATGAAAACGAAAAGCATGCCCTTCGGCAACATTGAGGCGCCGGTCAATCCCATTTCCCTGGCCCTGGCCGCTGGGGCAACCTTCATTGCCCGCGGCTTCAGCGGCGAGCAAAAGCATCTGACCGGACTGATCAAGCAAGGTATCGAGCATCAGGGCTTCTCGTTCCTGGACGTCTTCAGCCCTTGCGTCACGTATAACCTCGACAATACGTACCAGTGGTTCCGTCCGCGCGTGAAGAAGCTCGAGGACGACTCCTCTTACGACCCGGCTGATTGGACAGCCGCGATGGAGAAATCTTTGCTCTGGGGCGAGGAGATCCCCATCGGCAAATTCTTCGAGCGCACTGACGTTTCCACCCTACACGGCGCAGAGCCGGTGTTGGACGAAGGACCTTTGGTTCGTCGCGACCCTAGAGTGCCCCCCGATGTGGGCCGTTCGTTCATTGAAGAGCTGATGTAGCGCGCACGCTTATCATAGCTCGAGAGAGCTAAACGCCCGGAAAGTCTCATTGCGTAAGCTGCAAACTCACACCCCCTGATTCCAAGGAAATTACACAACCAAGTCGCCATCCGATTTCGACGCACGGAGGGAAACGGCCCGAAAGCGAGGTACAGCCAGCCCGACATAACCAATAAAGGAGTGATCCTGCCGCAGTTCCACCGCGCACAGGCCGAAACCGCGCTCTCGGAAGTGCGACTCAATATGACCGATCAACGCGTCGCTTTCGTCTCGTGAAAGCAAACTGGACATGAATTCCATCACGCGCGGATCTGCGTTCATGCGAGAAACGGGCTCTCGGTCGGAGGGTTGCCAGTGCCACAGAATCAAGCGCTCTTTGTAGCAATGACCATTACTCGGAAGCGAAGAATAACCTAAAGATCGCCCGGCGCACCACTTTCGAGCATTCGGGGCGGGTAGTCGGCGACTCAGAAACTGCCCACTACCCATCGTTTGCGCCGATTCGGCATGCTCCGCGATGTTCACGTTTTCCATGCCGCAACGCGCAATCGCCGGTAGTCCAGCACCCAGCTCCCCTCCCGAAACAGCTCGCTCCTGCATTGCCTCTCCACTTCTCGAATCCATCGCTGCCCGTTCTCCTCGCCCATCTTTTCGAGGAACGTCTGCCGGAACACGCGAATCCAGTTTTCCAGCCCGCGCTCGCCCTCTTCCAGCACCGTCGGCCGGTCGAACAGCGACGCTTCCCGCGCTTCTAGTCCATGCCTTTCGAGCATTCCCGCATATTCCGCCACGCTCGGGTAGTACCACGGGCTTACTCCGTCGGGTTGCCGCATTCCCAGCGCCGCGAATGCGCTCCGAAATCCTTCCACCAGCTTTTGGATGTTTCCCTTTCCTCCGAACTCGGCAACAAATCGTCCGCCCAATTTCAGCGCCCGCGCCACTCCCGCGATCACTTCCTCCGCTTCCGGAATCCAGTGCAACACGGCATTGGAAAACACCGCGTCAAATTCTGCCCCGCCCAACTTGTCCATCTTGACTCGAAGCTCCCTTGCATCCACTACCTCATACCGCAGCATCGGAAACTTCTTTCTCGCCTGCGCAATCATCTCCTCCGACCGGTCCACTCCCAGCACATCCGCGCCTCTTCCGGCAATTTCTGCCATCAACGCCCCCGTCCCGCAGCCCAAGTCCAGAATCCGCTCGCGCGCCTTCGGCGCCAGCAGCTCCACCAATCCCTTGGCCTTCTCGTACACGAACGCATGCTTCGCGTCATACTCCGCCGCATTCCACTGGTTCGTCATTTCGTGTTGGTTCACCCTGAAATGGAGAGAGGGGCTCTCCATTAACCCACCGGGCTATCCCTCGGAATGGTCGCGTCCCCGCAATGCCAGTTTCCGTTTCACCCGGCAAGATCATTGTAGCTCCGCTGTGTGCTACGGTCTCAACTTCTGGATGGCTGTAACTCGCCAGGGACAAAGCCGATTTCACTCTTCGCGGAGCAGGATCGCAGGATCAATCGAGAGCGCGCGCTGCGCTGGGATCCACGTCGCCACCAGCCCCAGCAACGCCATCGCGAGAACGGTACCAGCCAATACCAGGGGATCGCGCGAAGTTGCCTGATAGACGATGGAAGCTAGCACCCGGCTCGCCAGGATTCCCAAGGCCAAGCCTGCCGCCGAACCAAACGCGAGCAACTTGAATGCGCGCCCCAGTGCCGACTGTAGTACTTCCTTCCACTGCGCACCGAGGGCTATACGAATTCCCAACTCCCGCAGGCGCTTGCTGACGGAATACGCCGCCAATCCAAAAACGCCGGTTACAGACAACATCGCGCCCATCACACCAAGTACGCCCAGCGACAGCGCCGCCATACGCGAGGGGAAAAGAGCTCCATCCATTGCTTGACTCCATGTTTCGATGAAGGTGGGCAGACCGGCGTCCAGGTCTCGCAGTTTTGTCCTTATCGCTGCCGCCAGTTGCTGCGGATTTCCACTGGAGCGCACTACGAGCCAAGCATCGGTGGAGGGTGATTGCAGGATTGGCAAAAACATCGCTGGCCGTAGATCCTCAATAATGTTCGGAGAATATTTTCCGTCTCCGACAATGCCCACCACTTGGATGCGGGTTCCATCGTCCACCTTGTAATACCCGCCCAGCGCGTTCGTGGAAGAGCCAAATATTCTGCTAGCAAATAGCCGATTTACTACGGCTACGCGCGGCGTATTCTTGTCGTCATGCCATGTTAGGTCTCGGCCGGCCAACACGGGCGTGCCCGCCACCTGAAGATATTCGGGGGAAATGCTGAACTTTATGACGCGAGCGGTGGCATTCGCTGGCCTGAGATCCGATGTCTTGTCAGTAAAGATATTCGATTCGCTGCAACAGGCAGGTTCTAATGGTGGAATATTGACCAATCCTACGGAAGTTATCCCAGAAATCGAGGCCATCGCCTCGATCATGCGCTTTTGCATTCCGGTCGCGCTATCGGCCTTATAGCCCGCCATACTCAGATCTGTACTGACGAGCATGGCGCTGTGCGGCTCAAAACCAAAATTGCTGTGCAGCGAGCGCGCCAGTCCGCGCACGGCAACCATGGAAGATGTGACTAGCACTGCGCAAATCGCGATCTGTGCGCCAAGCAGCAGATCCCGGGCGGTAAGCCGGCGCCCCACCGAGCCGGTCGATCCTGACTTGATGATCTGATAAGGGTCCGTGCGAAGCACCTGCTCGATGGGAACCGCGCCGAACAGGAATCCACTGACTAAACTCAATAGCAAAGCGACTCCATAAACAGTCGCGTCCGGGTCCACTGGCATATGTATTGGATATTGGGGAAAGGGCTGCCACACGCCCAGCCAGTGCAGAAGCATTGTGCTGCCCCAAAGTCCGGCGCCACCTCCCATGAGTGAAATCAGCAGCGCTTCCGTAAACAGTTGCCGCAAAATGCGTGTGCGTCTCGCTCCCAGCGCGAGTCGCAGAGCAACTTCCCGGGAACGGTCGGAGGCGCGTGCGGCAAAGAGACTGCCCAAGTTTGCGCATGCGGCAAGCAGAATTAGCCCCGCTAGCAGCATCAATCCGGCAAGGAATGCTTGTAGAGCACTGCTAAAGCCGCCACCAGGGAGACCCGAACGCTCCAAGCTAAAGCTCATCTGGGCATCTTCTTTGGGATGGGTCTTTTCCAGATCAGAACCAATCGAGTTCAGGTCGGCAACCGCCTGCGCCGGAGTGATTCCCGCCCTTAGATGCCCAAGTACCTCACTGATCCAACGGTTTCCGCGCGCGTTCAGGGCGTTCGACTCGTCCGCCTGTTCCTGGTTCACGATGGGTACAAAGAAATCGGGCGAGAAGATCAACACAGTGCCGCGGAACCCGGGCGGCGTTACACCGATGACGGTAAAAGGATGCCTGTTGAGCTGGAGAACGCGGCCCACCACGCTGCGATCATCCTGAAAATGGCTGTGCCAATACGCGTAGGTAAGCACGATACCTGGAGCATGCTCATCGGAGGGATGAATAAGCCGGCCTAGGTAGGGCTGAATGCCTAATATTTCGAAGTAGTTTCCGCTCACCTCATAAACCCAGACGCGGGCCGGATTTTTGCTGGTGTCCAGCGCCACCTGAGTGATGTTGTAAGCCGCCAGGCCATCAAAGCTGCGGTTACGATCGCGCAGATCCAGATAATCCGGATACGACTCGCTCGAGTCCTTGTCGGTACCGCGTTCGATGGTGTAGAGGCTCTCCGGCCGAGGCACATTCAGCGCGCGGAGGATTAAACCATTCATTGAGCTAAAGACGATGGCGTTCGCGCCGATGGCTACGGCGAGCGTCAGCCCTGCGACTGCCGTGAATCCGGGATTCTTCTTGAGCATGCGAACCGCGAACCGTAAGTCCTGCCAAAGCGTTTGCATCGAACCCCCGGCTTAAGGTGAGCGCAGTTGTTCTTCCAAGCTCACCGCTTCCAAGTCCCTGTGCTCCCTATACTTAGCGATTTCTCCGTGGCGACAACGACCGCAGATTGTCCGGTTTCGGGAGTAGTCGTCACGAAACCGGACAGTATCCGCCGCCACATTCCGAATCTTCGGCTACTCTTCCCTAACCGAATTATCTTCGGTTTGCCCGTGACTCGGGCGCAATTCTATCCGGTAAAGCTGCTGTGGTGGCGTCACTTCGACGTGTACCCGACTAGAACGAAGCCGCTGGCGCGGCGGCCGCTACGCGTGAGTTCGACGGATCGGTCGATGATTAGCGGCTGAAGTAAGTCGTTGGATCATGAGGAGGTCCCCATGACCCGACTTCGCAAAATGATGCTGGAAGAACTCCAGGGTCGTAATTATTCAGAGGGTACCACGCGTAACTTAGCAGGTAGGCTTGATAGCTTCGAAGCTCGCTTGCTCCCAAAAGGGAATGGTTTCCTCGCAACTGCGAAACGAAGCATGGATACGCCCACCAGGCATGGGGCCGATCAGGAAGCGCTCAACCGCATGCTCACTTTCCTCGGTCCGCTCCGCGACCGGGTGGCCACCGGCCAGCCATCACGCTGACAGCAGTAGGGACAGAGGTGACAAGCTCATCACAGTCCCTCATGGCAGTAGGACGATCACGCTCTCGATTGCCGGAGCAGTTGCAGTACCCAAACGAAATAAGTTTCGGCGCAGAAAAGATTCTGGAGTATGGCTCCCAATCCGTTTGTCTTGGCTTTTGGAGAGTTGGTACACAATTTGGCGCACAGCTGGATAACAAACTATCACAATTGGTAGAATCCTGGTGCGAGGTCTATTCAGCGTAATACGATGAAAACAGGGCGCAATAACGGTCCATAGCACTCAGTAGCATCGAGCCACTTTACGCTTGGGGTGCGTGAGGTCGCGAGTTCAAATCTCGCCGTCCGGACGATTCCCTCTTATTCGATGACTTTAATCTGGAGAACCTTTTTCTTCATTGTTGCAGTAAGTATGTGGGCCTTCGTCCTGTGGCTTCTTTTTCACAGGATGCCAACGCCATAAAATGAGAATGAGGTAATGAATCGTGTTCGCGTTGCAGGAGGATGGCCGGTCGACGAAGTCTTGGCTACCGGGCAGAAATGGCTCAACGATAGCCGGAGTGACCCTCTTCATCCCTGTTGCTTTACGACCAATTGCGATGATCTACGCGAGGAAGGCCCACAAGAAACCCGCAACGAAAGGTGCATCTATCCAAAAATTTCGAAAAAGCACTAGGCATCTACGACGAGAAGCCGCCAGTGCAACTCGACATCCAGCTATTTGAAATTGGCGGCGCCTTGGAAATCTTGGGAGATGCATCGGGCAGAGACAAGTGTCATTTTTACGAGAGGGCAAAAACAGCGTTTGACCGCCAGTTGCCGCTGATTCAGGGCGATTCTTACACTGCCTATGGAAAGACTATTCCACTAGAAGGCGTTAGCACCGAAATTAGGAAGCATATTAATGAAACAAAACGAAAATGCGCTGAGGCGGGTGTCAGGCACACTAAATAAAAAAATGAAGGAAAATAATAATTCTGACCGACGAAAGCGAGACTCTGGCCAGGCGGCCGACCTAGGTGAACAGGCGTGAAAAAGCCAATTGTGTTGCTGACCAATGACGATGGGTACCAGGCGGCGGGGCTGCGGGCGCTGGCCGAGGAGTTGAAGGATCTTGCTCGGGTGAGCATTGTGGCGCCGAGTTGGGAGCGCAGCGGTGCGGCGCAGTCGCTGACGCTGCGGCAGCCGATCGTGTGCCACCGGACCGCCGAGCACGAGTGGGCCATTGATGGCACACCGGCGGATTGCGTCATTGTGGCGCTGCACAAATTGCTGCCGGAACCGCCGGACCTGGTGATTTCCGGGATCAACCACGGCGCGAACCTGGGCGAAAACGTGTACTACTCCGGGACCGTGGGAGCGGCGCGAGAGGCCGTGATTCACCACGTACAGGGGTTCGCGATTTCGCTTTGCTCGAAGCGCGTGAACGCGGATTTCGGACCATCGGCGCGGCTCGCGCGGCAGACGGCGGAGCTGATTTTGAAGGCAGGATTGCCGCAGCAGGTTCTGTTGAACCTGAACGTGCCGGAGACCTGGAAAGGGCCGGTGCGCTTGACGCGGCAATCGAAGAAGATTACGCGCACGGTTTTACGCGAAGGCGAAGACCCGAAAGGGCGGCCGTATTTTTGGCTGAGCGAGCAGCGCATCAACAGCAAGATGGAGCTGGATGCGGAGTCGGATTACGCGGCGATTTTTGCCGGCGAGGTTTCGGTGACGCCCCTGCATCTGGACCCAACGCATACGGAATCGTTGAGCGATTTGTCGCCTTGGGCCAAGAGACTGGAGCCTGTCTCCTAACCGGAATACGAGGCGGGAAGAGTTTCCTCCGGGGCTGAAGCCCGGTTTTCTGATCCGTTGCTGTCGGAGCTAAAGCTCCGACCCCCTAAAAGCATTCCCATGAACGGCCCGCCTCAGAAGGCGTGCCCCACGGGTTTATTTCAGGGCGATGAGCGGCGTATTGGCGCTGTGCAGGTTGCCGTTGAGCGCGGGGACGTCTTTCGACGTGACTTCACGCCATTTCGCGAGTTGCGCTTCGAGTTGCTGGTTGAGGTCGGCGAAGACGGCGACTTCGGCGTCCGTCGGGGCGGCATCGGCGCTGTCCACGGCGGCGCTCAGGTAGCCAAGCTTGCTGTTCAGCTTTGTGGGATAGTTCAGCTCGTCTTCACTGGCCTTGGCATCCGGATTAATCAGCTCCGCCTCGATAGCGCCGATTTTCTTGCGCAACGCAACGGATTGATCCAGCAGGCCCTTATTCGCATCAGCGGATCCCAATCGCTTTTCGAGCGACAGCAATTGCCCGCGCAAATCGCGGATCGCCAGGATGGCTTTATTCATATCGTCCTCGCGGTCGCGCAGCTTGAGCATCAGGTCGAATTGCTGCTTCAAATCGGCGGAACTGGTCTTCACGCGCGGATCGAGAATGACATCTATCGGCAGCGTGGTGGCCTTGCCGCCGGCAGTCAATCGCACCCGATATTTCCCGGGCAAAACGAGCGGCCCCGCCGGCTCGCCTTCGTCGTATACGGCCTTGGGAATCTTCACCGGTTCTTCGTAACGCAGATCCCACGCGAAGACATTGAGTCCCGCCTTCGCCGGAATATGATCGGTGGGATCGTCGCGTTCCCCTTCCTCGCTCAGTTCTTCTTTTTTCTTTTCTTCGCTCGTGTACGTGCGAATGACCTTGCCCTCGGCGTCGAGCACTTCCAGCATGATGGATTCTTTCGGCTCTTCCTTTAAGTAATAGTAAAGAATGGCGCCGTCCGGGGGATTCTCGCCGATCGCGTAGCGGCGGCGATTCATGTGGCCCATGCGGGAACGGATCGCCGTGGAGGGCGCAAAGAGATGTGCATCGCTGGCGGCGATGGAGGCGTCGGCCTGCCGAAGCGGGCTGATGTCATCGAGGTTCCAGAAGGCGCGGCCATGCGTGGCGACGACGAGGTCGTTATTGTGAACGACCATGTCATGCACCGGCGAATTCGGCAGATTGAGCTGCAGCGATTGCCAGTGCGCGCCATCGTCAAAGGAAACGTAGATGCCCAGCTCCGTGCCGGCGAAGAGCAGGCCCTTGTGCGCGGGATCTTCACGTACCGCGTGGACAAATGCACCATCGGGGATGCCCGCGGAGATAGGCGTCCAATTCTTGCCGAAGTCCGCGGTTTTCAGAATGTACGGTTTGTAATTGTCGAGTTTGTGCGCGTCAATAGCGGCGTAGGCTGTGCCAGCGTCGAACGAGGAGGCCTCAATCAGGCTGATCAGTGACCACTCCGGAAAGCCCTTGGGGGTCACGTTGGTCCAGCTCTTGCCGTCGTCTCGCGTGAGTTGAATGAGCCCATCGTCGGTGCCCGCCCAGATCACGCCTTTTTGTTTTGGCGATTCGGTGATGGTGAAAACGATGTCATAGAACTCGATGCTGGCCTGATCCTTGGTGATGGGCCCACCAGAATCCTGCTGCTTGGATTTGTCGTTGCGCGTCAGGTCCGGGCTGATGGTCTGCCAGGAATGGCCCCCGTCGTTCGAGCGGAAAACGTATTGCGCGGCGTTGTAGAGTTCGTTCGGATCGTGGGGTGAGAACACAATGGGCATGGTCCACGTATACCGATATTTCTGTTCGCCCGCGTTGTGGCCATCGGGATCGTTGGGCCACTGCTGCACGTTCTGTGTCTGGCCAGTACGACGGTCAAAGCGCGAAATGTAGCCAAAATACGAGCCGGCATAAACGATGTTGGAATCGCGCGGGTCAACAGCGATGTAGCCGCTCTCGCCACCGCCAACGGAATCCCAATCCGGACGGTCGATGTAGCCGCGGTCACTGCGCGTCAGGATGCCGACGGTGGAATTATCCTGCTGCGCGCCATACACGCGATAAGGAAAGTCGTTGTCGGCAACAACATGATAGAACTGCGCGGTGGGCTGGTTCATCAGCGTGGACCAGCTCTTGCCGCCATCCACGCTGATGGTTGCACCGCCGTCGTTGCCATTAATCAGGCGATTCGTGTTGTTCGGATCGATCCACAACCCGTGATGGTCGCCGTGCGGCGCGTTCAGACGGTCGAACGCTTTGCCGCCATCGATCGAACGATAGAGGCCGGTATTCGCGATGTAGACGGTGTTTGGATTTTTTGGGTCAGCCCAGACGTGCGTGAAATACCAGGCGCGTTGCCGGAAGCGGTGATCGTCATTGATGAGGGACCAATGCTCGCCGCCGTCGTCGCTGCGAAACAGTCCGCCCTTCTTCGCTTCGATCAGCGCATACACGACGTTCGAGTCACCGCCGGGAACCGCAACACCGATGCGGCCGAGCGGCCCCTCCGGCATGCCGTTGCCCTCGACGCGCTTCCACGTCGTGCCATCGTCGCCCGAGCGGTAGAGGCCGCTCTTGTCGCCACCGCTATTCAGCGACCAAGGCGTGCGATAGCCTTCCCACATGGCGGCAAAAAGCACGTGTGGATTCTGCGGGTCGAAAACGATGTCAATCCCGCCGGTGCGATCGTTCACATAAAGAATCTTTTCCCAGGTTTTACCGCCGTCGCGCGTGCGGAAAATGCCACGCTCCGGATTCGGGCCGTAGGCGTGTCCCAGCGCGGCGACGAAAACGACTTCCGGATTCGTGGGATGCACGATGAGCTTGCCGATGTGCCGCGAATCTTTCAGGCCGACGTTCGTCCAGGTCTTTCCTGCGTCCACGGACTTGTAGACCCCGTCGCCAAAGGAAATATTGCCGCGAATGCAGGCTTCCCCCGTGCCTACGTAAAGAATGTTGGGATCGGAATCCGCCACTCCGATGCTGCCGATGGAGGAAATTGCCTGCTTTTCGAAAAGCGGGTCCCAGGTAATGCCGCCATCAGTGGTCTTCCACACACCGCCGGAAACAGCGCCGAAATAATAGGTATTGGGCTGACCCGCCACGCCGGTAACCGCGAGCACGCGGCCGCCACGGAATGGGCCGATCAGCCGCCATTTCATACCTTCATAGGTTTTGGGATCGATTTGCTGAGCGAAGCTGGATGATGCGTTGAAGACGAGACAAACGAAGATTAACAGAGACGCGCGCTGAGAGCGATTCACCCTGTCCCCCTAGTAAGGTCCATTTCAAACTTGAAATAGTACCCTGTCCGGCTTTCAGCGAAAAGAGCTTTGCTCGCATTCGTGAGGATGGATTAGGATGTCCGCGCAATGACAAACACACAAACCTTCGACGTGGTGGTGATCGGCGCCGGCGTATTTGGCGCGTGGACCGCGTGGCATCTGGCAAAGCGCAAGCAGCGCGTCCTGCTGGTGGATGCCTACGGCCCGGCGCACGCGCGAGCCAGTTCCGGCGGCGAGACGCGCATCATCCGCATGGGCTACGGCACCGACGAGATTTACACGAGGTGGTCGCAGCGGTCGTTGATGCGGTGGAAGGAATTGTCCGCGGCTGCGGGACCTCCTCTCTTTCATCCGACCGGGGTGCTGTGGCTCGCGGGGGAAGGCGATACGCGGTTGGACGAAACCATGACCACGCTCGATCGCTGCGGCATTCGATATGCAAAGCTGGATCGCGCCGCTCTCGAAAAACGCTATCCACAGGTAAATTTCGCGGACGTGAAGCGGGGGCTGCTGGAACCCGAAAGCGGCGTCCTGATGGCACGGCGGTCCGTGTCTGCGGTCATGGAAGAGGCCAGTTGGAATAAAGCGCGCTTCGAGATCGCGCAGATCGTGACGCCGAAGGGCAACAAGCCGCTCGACCACGTCGAGACTTTGTACGGAGAGCATTTTTCTGCCGGGCAGTTTGTGTTTGCCTGCGGACCGTGGCTCGGAAAAATCTTTCCGGAGCTTCTCGGCTCGCGCATTTTTCCGACCCGCCAGGAAGTGTTCTTTTTCGGGTGCCCCCCGGGTGACGCCCGCTTCGCGCCGCCGGCCTTGCCAACCTGGCTATTCCAGTCCGACGACGTCTATGGCATGCCGGACCTCGAATCTCGCGGGCTGAAATTCGCGCTGGATGTTCATGGCGAGCGCGTGGACCCAGACACGCAATCGCGGCTGGCCTCCGCGGCCGGAGCTGAGTGGGCGCGCAACTATGTCGGGCGGCGTTTCCCGGCGCTAGCGAACGCGCCCATCGTGGAAACGCGCGTCTGCCAATATGAGAACACGTCCAACGGGGATTTCCTGATTGACCGGCACCCGGAGATGGCCAATGTTTGGCTTGCGGGTGGAGGTTCCGGCCACGGGTTCAAGCATGGTCCGGCCTTCGGTGAATATCTGGCGGGACAGCTCGCTGGAGAAGGGGCTGCGGAGCCGCGATTTTCCCTGGCGAGCAAGGCGACACTGCAAAAACGGGCGGTCTTTTAGATTCCGGGCGGGATCTAGCCCTTCTTCAAGCGGCGACGCGATGTATCGGTTGCTCGAGGAGTTCCCTTCCGGCGCGCTTTTTCTTCGTATAGATTCTGATCGGCTTCCGCAAGAAGTTTCTCGACGCGCTCGCCTTCGCCGTGGTAGATGGAAACGCCGATACTGGCGGAGATGGGCGGCTCTTCCTGATCCGCGGCAAGCGTCTCGCGGATGCGCGTCGCAACGCGCTGCGCTTCTGCTTCGCGGGCTTCTGGTAGCACGACGGCAAACTCATCGCCGCCGTACCGCGCGGCCGTATCAATGGCGCGGCAATAAAACCGGAGAATATCCGCCACGCGGCAAAGAGCGCGGCTGCCAACCAGATGGCCGTAAGTATCGTTGATCTTTTTCAACCCGTCGAGGTCGAGAAGCAAGACCGCGAAGGGCCGGCCGGTGCGGAGGGTGCGTTCGGTCTCCGTGTCCAGGACATCGAGCAGTTTGCGGTAATTCGCCAGGCCGGTGAGTGCATCGCTGGCGGCCAGATGGCGCACTTTTTCAAAAACGCGCGAGCTATCCAGCAGCGCGCCGCCGAGCAGGAACGCGTAACTCGCCACGTTCATGATCTGCGCAAACATGAACGGGCCGTCGAGCAGCTTTTCCGATTGGCAGGCAGCCAGTTGCGCCGCCAGGTTCAGCCACACGGCCGTGTAGATCGAATGGTCGAAAGCCGAGTCCACCATATATTTCCGGCGGCGATACCCCGCGAGCGCGATCAGGAAAATCACGGCCGGCAACAGATGCAGCGGGTTGGGAATAAGCGAATTCGGATGGCGCGACACTTCCGGGGGTAGTTTCCGGAGCGTCGCGGTAATCAGATAGGTCAGCGCTAAAACGCCGAAGAGTGCGCCGGCGATTTCCGCCCGTGGGTGCCGCGAGCGGGGAACAAAATGCTCCACCAGCAGGGCCACGAGAAACAGGAGCGCGAGCAGCACGCGGCTGATCCACCACGCGACGGGCGCCCACAGAAACCACACCGGCGACTCGTGGATCAATTGAAAGAACAGAATGCTGGAGGCAGTTAGGGTCGCGCCGGATAGCATGAAGCCGGCGCCCAGAATGAGCGAGAGGCGGTCCTGCGTGCCCTGAAACCGGACCAGGGCCACCGCAGCAAAGACGAACGCGAAGAGGCCGGTTGTGATCTGCAGATAACCCTGGAGGATGGGGTCGGGCCGCAGGGAGAAATCCCGCAACCATTCCGCGGCCAGGAAAATGAGCAGAAATCCACCGGCATGTAAAAGCAGGCGTCGAAACTGACGTCTGTCGATTCTAAGGGCCATTTCGCCCATACGGATAGCTCGCTAGCAGGAGGACTGGATGCTCCACGTCTTTACCTATATTAGAAGCGAACCGGACCCCCGGCGTTGCGCAGGAATGCAGCCGGTGTGAACCAAGAGATACGTCTGTGGAAAATGACAAAACTGGACGAAAGGACAGGTGCCGGAACCTTGCTCCGATCGGGGGCGATTTATCCTGTCCGACATTGCAGCGTCGCGAGGCAAAAATTAGGGCTTGCACGAAAGAGAGAATTTCCGCAAAATATCGGTTATTGAAACGTTTGAATAAAAGAGGTGTTCCGTTGGCGAAGAGCAGCACAAAAGGCCCGGCGCGCTCGAGGATTGCTCGCCCGGCTGAGCATACGCTGACCGAGATTCTCTCGCAGCCGCACATCTGGGGGGAGACTGACGCGCAGCTTCACCGGTCCGGCGCGCTGGAGCGCCTGGCCGAGACCTTCTCGCCGCGCAGCCCCTGGTTGTTTGTCGGCTGCGGCTCCAGCTATTACCTCTCCCGGCTAATTGCCGCGCTCTGGACAAAACATTTCTATATTCCCGCCACCGGGGTGCCAGCTTCGGAGCTGCTGTTCGCGCCGGAAGAAACGCTGCGGCGCATCGGCGCGGAGCAAATTGTGTTGATGTCGCGGTCCGGTGAAACCACGGAAGTGCTACGAGCGGCTGAGCTACTCCAGTCGCACAAGACAGTGCAGACGCTCGGGGTTACTTGCAATCCGAACAGCTTGCTGGAGAAACTTTGCACCCACGCTTTCAAACCAACATGGGCCGACGAGAAGAGTACGGTTATGACGCGCTCTTTCACGGCGATTCTGCTGACCTTCCAGAGGCTGGGCTTGCAATTTGTCGGCGACAGCCAGCTCGCCACGGCTCTGGACCAGCTTCCGAAGCGCGGACAAACGTGGCTCGATGCGCATGCGAATAAAATCCAAGAGTTCGCCGGCAAACGGAAATTCGAGGATTATGTTTTCCTTGGCCAGGGCGTGCACTACTGGCTCGCGCAGGAAGCTGGACTCAAAGTCACGGAGATGTCTTCCTCCTACGCGCAGGTTTATCACTCGCTCGAATTTCGACATGGACCACGATCCATCGCGGGGCCGAACACAATGATTACCATCTACGTTTCCGATGCAGCGGCGGAAGCGGAGACCGTTCTGGCACGGGAACTGAAAGATCTGGGCGCGGCGGTTTGCATCATCGCGAATCGCGCGACAGCCGAGCTGAAAAAATGCAGCGATCTGCTTATTGAGCTAGCGCTGGACGGACCGGAGTTTGCACGTTACGCTGTCAGCGCCATCCCTGCCCATCTTTTGGGGACAGCGGTCGGACTGCGCAAGGGGCTCAATCCTGACGCGCCAAAAAATCTGACGCGCGCCGTGGTTCTGGAACCGGACGGGAACCATACGGCGAAAAGGAGAGGTGCTTGAGCGCAGAAGCCAGCACCAGCACGGCGGGGCCACGCCTCAAACGCTCCCTAACGCTATGGAATCTGATCGTTATCGGCATTGTCATCATTCAACCCATCGCCCCCATGGGCATCTACGGGGTCATCAACAACGCAGCGGGTGGGCACGTAGTCACCACGATTTTGCTGGCGTTGATTGCCATGTTTTTTACCGCCATCAGCTACGGGAAGATGGCCCGCGTTTATCCCAGCGCCGGCTCCGCGTATACATACGTTGGGCAGGAGATTCACCCCGGGCTGGGCTATCTGACGGGCTGGGCAATGGTGATGGATTACATCCTAAACCCGCTGATCTGCACGATTATCTGCAGCAAGTTGACACAGAACATTCTTCCCGAAGTTCCCTATTGGGTGCTGGCCATCTGCTTCGCCGCATTTTTCACTTTCTTGAATCTTGGCGGAGTGAAAACGTCCGCGCGGATTAACGAAGTCCTGGCAGCGGGCATGACCATCGTGGTCATCATTTTCTTTGCTTTCGTGATCCGGTTTGTGTGGGGCTATCACGAACGAGGAGCGGATTTTTTCACGCAGCCCTTTTATAATCCGGAGACGTTCGGCGTCAGCAGGCTGATGCGCGGCACCTCGCTTGCGGTTCTTACATACATAGGGTTTGACGGTATTTCCACCTTTTCAGAAGAAGTCGAAAACCCGCGCCGGAATATCATGCTGGCGACGGTGCTGGTTTGCCTGTTGGCGGGTGTGCTCTCCGCCGTGGAAGTCTATGCCGCACAGCTGGTTTGGGGCTCAAAGCCCTTCCCCGCCGACAAAGTGGAATCCGCATTCCCCATCGTGGCCCAACAGATCGGCGGATTTTTCCTTTTTCACTTGCTCAACTTCACGGTATTGATTGCCAATATTGGCTCGGGCATCGCTTCGCAACTGGCCGCGGCTCGCCTCCTCTATGGAATGGGCCGCAACGATGCGCTCCCCAAAAGTTTCTTTGGAAAGATCCAAGCCAAACGGCATATTCCCGCGAACAATGTGCTGCTTATCGGAGCGATTGCGCTGGTCGGGTCCTTATTAGCTATTTGGCCCCGTATCTTTAGCTATGAACGTGGCGCCGAAATGCTCAACTTCGGAGCGTTCATCGCGTTCATGGGAGTGAACGCCGCTGCCTTCGTGCACTACTACCTGCGTGCACCCGAAAAGAAGATCGGAAATCTGATCATGCCGCTGGTCGGCTTCGTTTTCTGCGGTTGGATCTGGTGGAACCTCAGCCCTCCGGCGAAGATTGCCGGAACCGTGTGGGTCGCTGTCGGCATTGCCTATGGCGCGTGGAAGACGTCTGGCTTCCGCAAGGAAATGTCATTTGAAATTCCTCCTGAAGAATGAATCCCGCGGATAAGCTAAACTCCGGACCCAGGGAGGTGGCCACCGTGAAACGCCGCCATGCGAAGCACCGGCTCGTCACCATGCGGGATGTCGCCAAGACCAGTGGATTCTCTCCCGCGACCGTCTCGATTGTTCTGAACAACGCGCCGCTAGCCCGCTACATCGCTCCGGCAACCCGGAAAATGATCGAAGAAACCGCGAAGCGCCTCGGCTATCGCCCGAATGCCATGGCGCGCTTCCTGCGGAGCAAGCGCAGCCAGAGCATTGGCGTCATGCTCTTCGACGTCATGGACCCATTCTGCACTCCGATTCTGCGGGGCATCGAAAACGCGCTTTATCCTCTCGGCTACCTGCCGATTTTTGCCGATGCGCACAACCAGCGCGACCGCTTTGAACGCTACTTGGAGATGCTGCTCGAACGTCACGTGGACGGATTGATCGTTGTCGCCAACTGGCTGTTTGTGGATATTCACGTTCTCGCGGACCTAAACAAGCGCGAAATCCCCGCCGCCACGATCGGCTGGGAAATTCCCGGCAATCGCGTCAGCTCCGTGATGGTAGACAATGAAGCGGGTGGCAGACTGGCCCTCGAACATCTCTATCAATTGGGCCATCGACGCATCGCGGTGATCCGGGGCCCGAAGCGGCTGATTGACTCCGCCCCGCGCTGGCGGGGCATTCAGAAATTCGCGCAGTCCGTCGGTCTTTCGATCCATCCGTCTTTTGTGCTTCCACTGCCGGAGGTCTTCGATCCCAATTCCAGCTTCGAGCATGGTTATCGTTTGACGGAAGAGTTGCTACAGAAGAAGAAAAAATTTACAGCGCTGTTGGCTTTTGATGACTTGACGGCTCTGGGTGCAATCCGGGCACTTGCCAAGGCGGGCATCCGCGTTCCGGAAGATTGCTGCGTTACCGGCTTTGATGACATTGCGGTGTCGGGCCTTTCCGCTCCGGGATTGACAACCATTCGCCAGCCGCTCGAAACAATGGGCGGCGTCGCCGTGAATATCGTAATGGATGCGATCAAGGCGGGTCACGAAAATCGCGAATGGAGCGCAGCAGCGCAAAAGCTCCACCCGGAACTGGTCGTGCGCGACTCTACGCGCAGGATCTGATAATCGGTTGAAGCTTCTTAGCTGTTCTCATTGATAAGCCTCGATGTATCCGCTGCCTCAATCGTGACATCATGCGAAATTCAAGGGTTGAAGTCCTGAGGTGCTCAACGGATCGTGCAAAGGCATTTCCAGCGCTGACGCGCTGGGCTAACTTCTTTCGCGCTAGTGGGCGGTTAGTTCGGAAACGTTGAACCCGTCTACGGCGAGGACGGGTTTGGCGTCACCTAGATCGCTCTTGCGCACGTGTACCCTCACTTCGCGCTTCTCTCCCGGCAATAGGCATAAATAGTTGTCTTCCCAGAAGACCGGAAGAATTTCCGCGCTGTCCTTGCTTTTCAGCAATCGCAGCCGCACGAGAAACGCCAGTCCCGCGCTCGTGTTTTCGACCACCACATGCGCTAAGGCTTCCTGGCCGCTCTCACGCGACTTCATGGAGGCTTTCACCGTGGCCTTCGGCAGATTTTGCAGCGCCGTCAGGTCCGCGTAGGAACTGAGCGGCGTGTAATACCACTCCCCTTTGCCGAAATCGAGGACGTCCGGCTTGGTCGAAAGCCAGTAGAAATTTCGGCTGGCCAGTTCTCCCGAAGGGCGGTAGAGCTGGATGTTCAGAAAATACGTTGTGTTTTCGCCCGGTGGCTCTGGCACGGCGAAGGGCTTCGCCACGCCATCCGCGGCGACATCCGTTGTGCCCTCGCGGCTGAAGAGCTCTTTCATCGAGAGGTCGTACATCTTTGCGACAACGCGCAGTCCTTGCCGCGCGTCCTGGGTGCTGTTCACCACGGCGATACTGCGATCGTCATAGGAAAATTGCGCGTGAACGGGCTCGAGCGCTTTTTTCGTGCCGAAGTATCCGCCGGCGGGCCGGAGGGAGTAATCGTAAAGATGCCAGATCAGGTCGGGCCAGGCATTGTTCAGCATCCATTGAATAACGCCCGTCGCCTGATACTTGTTTCGGCCATACGCCTCGAACATGGCGCGTTCGCCTTCGTAGGTCATGGCTTGCGACTTCCACGCAAAATCGGACGGGTCCCTGGCTTTGCCATAGCGGTTTTCCAAGGCACTCGTAAAAAGCTGGAGGTTCTTGAACTTTCCGCCGCCGGCGTGAAAATCCCAAACCTCATTGATGGGCCACAATTTGTCCGGCGGCAACATGCTCTTTAGCCCTTCGAGTGGCGGCACGGCGGGGCCGGGGCTCGTTTCGGTGTTAAAGCCGTGAGCGCCGCCCGCCTTCGTATCTACGAGCCAGTAATTCGGCGAAACGTAGTCGTACGGTCCGGTCATCTTCACGCCAGTCTCGCCTGTGATATCCGATTTCTTCGCGGTCGCTGAAGAGATGACGGGCTTGGGCCAATTGACGGCCTTTTCGATGCCCAGATAAGCCTGCTCGCGCTCGGAGGGCGGTGGATTGTCGCTGCCATTTAGCCACACAAACACGCTCGGATGTTTTCTTAGCCGTAACAACTGGTCACGCAGCGACCCCACAGAGACGTTTTTGTTTTCCTCGCCCCACTTGTTCCACTTTTCCCAGGCATCGCAGCAGCACCAGCCGGCCATCACCAGGATCCCGTCGCGGTTGGCGCGTTCAAAGAAGGACTCGTCCTCAAGTTTGCCTTCGAGCCGGATCGTGTTCATCCCCATTTCTTTGACATAGCGGAATTCCGCCTCCCGCCGCGATTCCTCCACGCGCAGCATCATGTCGGGCGTCCATCCGGCACCGCGAATCAGCACCGGCTTGCCGTTTACCTTGAACAGGCGGGAGCCATCGGGCGTCAATTCCGAATCCATCTGAACCATGCCAAATTCCTGGGATTGCACATCCGAAACACTGCCGTGCTCATCCACAAACTCCAGCGTGAGTTTGTGCAAGTACGGCTCGCCCATCTGGTAGGGCCACCACAAGCGCGGCTTATCCAGGTTCAACGCCGCAGTTGTTTCCGGCGAAATTACGATTTCACGCGTCTCCTTGGCGGCCACTTCGATTGCTTGAGAAAACTCGATGGGTTTCACCTCGCCCGAGATTTTTCCCTTTAGAGTGCCCTTCACAGAGGCGTTCGAGGTGTTCTGGAGCTGTGCGCGCAGGGTCAGATGCGCTTTCTCCGCTGCCGGCAAGTCCAGTTTTGTGTCCACAAACGCGTGGCGCACCGCGACTGGGCCGCTCGCGCTCAATATGACTTCTTGCCAGAGACCCATTTCTTTATCAGGTGGCGCGGGATTCCAATCCACAAACGTAATTCCAAGTTCGCCAGCTTTCGGGGCGGAAACGGACACGGCAACTATATTTTTTCCGCCTTCGTGCACGAACGGCGTGACATCGAATTCATAACGGCGGAATGCTCCGACGACTTCATCGGATCCAGCCACTTTTTCCCCGTTGATCCAGATTTCCGCACGATAGTTGATGCCCCGAAACGCCATCCAGACGGTCTTCCCCTTAAAGTGCCTGGGTACTTCGAATTCCTTGCGATACCACCACGGCACGGCATAGGGACTGTTGGCCGGCATATCCAGATTGGCGAACTGCCCGCCGATGGGATATTCCACTCCCGGCACGGAGCGCAAATTCATGCCGAAGAAGGGATCCTTATATACGCCGTTTTCCACGAGCACCGCGAAAACCGTCTTTGGGGCTGAGGTCTTGTACCAGGCAGAGGTATCCAATCCCTGCGAGGAAACTTTCTCCCCAGTCTCCGGCACTTTCGCCGAAGATTGCACCGTCCACCCGTCGCGCAAGGTAATCTCTTCCGCGGCGCCGGCCACCTGCAAACCCAGGTCGACCAACGCGGCCAGCGCGATAAATTTCATTAAGAAAAGAAACTTAAACCCGAAAGAAGAAGGCTCGCGCACCAAGAACCTCCACCCCATTTGAGGATGCTACAGAACGCCTGATTTAAATCGATTCATAGGGAGAATGCGCCCCCACAAGGCGCCCGCCGCGCAGTGTAGCTTGCTCTTTAGTCCGAAGCAAGCCCGGCACGTTCAAAAACGAAGCGCCCCGACCAACCGGGGCGCTTGGAATTGTCATTGACCGTGATTGCGGTTTATTTCGACGGAGGCAGGTATACGGCTGAAGGAGTGAGGAACTCCACGTCCGCCACTTCCGTCTTTACCTTCACGCTTTGATACTTGCCCTTGGATCCGCCCGAGCCCGCAAATGTCAACAGGTACTGGTTGCTGAGATGCATGCCAATCTCATCAAAGTACGGCTTGAGAGATACCGGCACTCCCCCACCCAGATAGTAGGACTCGGCGCCTGTTTGGTCCGACAATTTGCCGAGATTGTTCTGCGCATTCGACGTGAGATAAAAAGAGCGGCCATGGTGCCCGGCACTCGGATAATAGACGGTCCAGATATTTGTGTTCTGCCTCTGGGCCCTCTGAACCAGCGGATCCACATCGGGGTACATGGGTCCAGATCCCGGGCCACGGAAAAAATCGACTCCCGAGGAGATCAACAAAATGGAGCGGCGCGGGCCGGTTTGCGGCCAGCGCTTGAGCAAATCCATCGTTCCCAGATAGGGACTGGAGCCAATCGCGCTCGTCCCGATCGGAATGCGCAGGGCCTTCGCGGCCAGTTCATGACTGGGAGTGAAATCCTGGGCCAGCATGGTCGAATTGTTGCGGATATACCCAACGGCGATGCGGACCGTCGGGGGTTGCGCCATGATGAATTCCTTCAAGTCATTCCAATTACTAGCGGCGCCGTTGTCAATCGAATCATCAATCAGAATCGCGAGAAACAGATTGTCGTCTTTCCTCCAATCCCCAATCTGCTTCCGTTCTTTACCCAGAAAGAGCTGAACGTCATCTTTCGCAATCGGCGGTGCGCTCTCTTTCTTTCCGACGGCCGTCACGGTGAAGGTAACGTTGCCTGACGCAGCCGGCATGGCCTGCGCATGGGTCAATCCGACACAAACAAACAGGAGTACACCAAAGAAAATGGCAAGCTTCCCAAGTGTGTGCAGGTGTCTCATTCTCGATCTCCTCTTTCCTCTTCTTATTCCTTCCTCTACTTCTGCCTAGCTATTGGATGCGAAAACCCATGGCTGTGCATATATCACGACTGGCTTTCGGATGTCAGAGCCTAGAACCAGCCTCCAGGCCTGCCTTCGGGTAACCGATTCCGTATGAATTCCCCACGGTCTTCGGGCCTTGGGGCGGAAGCTGAGTTAATCTCCCAAGAGATGGCTCTTACTGCTTCCATTCCGAGTTCTATGGAGATACAGCCTTCCGGCGGCCCCACAGCGGCCAGAGGTCCGTGGATCTACAAGCCTTGGGTGGATCTGCTGATTGGCTGCGGCGGCTGGTCCGCTCCTCTACTTCTGCTGACGACTTACGTCTCCAACACAAAAACCGCGATGTGGTCCTTCGCCTTCTATTTTCGCGCCCTCCTCTTCAACTATCCCCATTTCATGGCCACAATCTATCGGGCTTATCATTACTTACGACCAATTCGCGAAATACCGCTTTTTTACGGTTCACGTCGCTTTCTTACTGGCTCTTGCGGGGCTTATCACTCATCTCTGGTATCCCTTGCTGCCCTGGATCTTTACGCTCTACGTCTGCTGGAGTCCCTGGCATTATACGGGGCAGAATTTCGGCCTCCTGATGATGTTCGCGCGCCGGGCAGGCCTTTCTCTACGTCCAGCGAGCGGAATGCCCTGCACCACTCCTTCCTTGCTTCCTATCTTCTGCTTCTCTTCAGCTTTCAGACCAGCACTTCCGGTGATCCGTTGATTCTCTCTCTCGGCCTTCCCGCCCGATTTACTCTACCGGCGCGGGTCGTGCTGACTCTGTTCTTTGTCGCCGCAAGCGGTTGGGCGCTTTCCAGCCTTGCGCGGCGGAGTTCATGGAAGGCGCTTCTGCCCTCGGCGACGCTGGTTACCACGCAATTTCCAGAGATACTGGGCGGAGTGTAGGACGGCGAGTATTCCGCTCGAGTAACGCGTCTGGGGCACTTCTTTGCCGCTGAGCAATTCGACAAGCGCGGCTCACTAGCTACTATCAGGGCAAAGAAGCACGTGCGGCAGGGCAGCCCAACTGGAGCTTCCCGCGCTATCTCTTGACTCTTGTTGCGGGCGGTATTGCGCTGTTTATTCCCGGTGATTTCGCTTCCAGCTTCCTTACGTTCACGGCGCTTGTGAACTTCCATCATTTCATCCTGGCTGGAGCCATCTGGAAGTTGCGCGATTCACGCATCGCGTCCTTCCTTCTGAATAAACGCGAAACGGGCGAAGAAGTTGCGGTGCCGACTCGGGGCCGCGTGGCCGCTACGTTTCACTGGCTGACGGGAGCGAGCCCGGCAGCGCGCACTCTGCGCGTTGTAGCCATCGCGCTTCTCTTGCTTTGGGGCGCGTTCGACCAACTCCATTTCTATTGGGTGAATGTCTCCGCCAACTTTGTTGCGCTGAAACGAGCTGCGCTTCTGAACCCTGAGGACAGCTCCGTGCAGTCGCGCCTTGCGCGTGCGGCCGAAACGGCGGGAGATCGCGAAGCCGCGCTCTCTGCCCTGCGACGAGCGGCGGAGGTCAACCCGGCAAATCTCTCTTTGCAAGAGGCATACGCCCGAGGGCTGATCACGGCGGGTCGCGATGCCGATGCCTATGCTCTGTACCGGCGGCTGCTATCGCGTGCTCCGGACAACGTAGATGCTCTCGTGAACAACGGACTGCTGGCGCATCGCCTGGGCCACGAAGCCGAAGCCATGGACAGTTGGCAACGGGCGGTGGAAGTGGATCCGGCACAAGGAAACGCCGAACTCTATCTGGCGCAGTTTCTGGAACAACAAGGAGAACATCAAGCCGCGGCGCGGCATTATCGCGCTTATCTTCAGCTTGTGGGCAAGCACCCCGATCGGCACCGGAGTGAAGGACCGCTGGTCATCTCCGCGCTCATCAATGTCGCGGACGCGGATGCCGAATCCAAGAAACCCGCGGAGGCCCGGCGCGGCTATCAGGCCGCCGCACAGTTCGCGCAGAAACTTGGGGATAATTCCTTGCAAAGCCTGGCGCTCGCCCATTCCGCAGCCGTTGAGGAGAGCACTGCTGCTATTTACGATGCGGCTAGCCACTACCAGCAAGTCTTACGAGTGGATGAAACCGCGGGGGATCCTCGGAGCGCCGCCTCCGATTGGTTTAACTATGGCCAATTCCTGCGCCGCCAGCATCAACCCGAGCGGCTTGTGTATGCGTGTTTCCTCCAGGCGCAGGATCTGCTTCGCACGACTCCCGGCGAAGAGCTTTCCGCGATCATCAAAGCCCGCCAGGAAAGCGAGGCGCAACTCGGAGCCGAAGCGTCTTCGGCACGCGCGCATCACCACCAATTGCTCTCTCTGCCTGCCTCGGCGTTCTCCTCCTCGGCCCGCTGAGACTTCCTTTTTCCCGAAACCTGATTCCCGCAAAGGTGGATTTCTGTTCTAGAATGTGGCCACAGACCGTATCCTCATTCTGGTTTCCCGTGGAGGTTCGGAAGCTCAATGGCGCTGATGCGCTCGATACTGCTTGCCGCTTCTCAAAATGGATGGCTGCGCAAACATGCGGTGAACTTTCCCATGATGCGCCGGGGCGTTTCCCGGTTCATGCCGGGAGAGACGCTGGATGCGGCGCTAGGCGCGGCGCAAACGCTTCGGCAGAAAAAAATCGGCAGCATCTTGACGCATCTGGGAGAAAACGTCGCGGAACGCAGCGAGGCCCGCAGAGTCACCGAACATTATCTCGAAGTTCTCGATCGCATTCATGAGCGCGGCATCAACGCGGAAATTTCCGTGAAACTCACGCAGCTCGGGCTCGATCTTTCGGCGGATTTTTGCTTTGACAATCTGGAGAAGATTATCGCGCGGGAAAACAAGGACTTCATTGTTTGGGTAGACATGGAATCTAGCAATTACGTGAATGCAACGCTGGATATCTACAAGCGGGTGCTGAAGATCCATCCCAACACAGGAATTTGCCTGCAGTCGTATCTCTACCGCACAAAGAAGGACCTGGCTGATCTGATACCACTGCGGCCTTCCATACGGCTTGTCAAAGGCGCTTACAGCGAACCGGAGGACATTGCTTTCCCCAAGAAAAGCGAGGTGGACAAAAACTATTTGGCGCTGGCGCAGGAGATGTTGCGGGGAAAAGTAGCAGGACGTTGTGTACGCGCGGCGTTCGGGACGCACGATGTCACACTGATCGGGCAGTTGGAGGCGCTCGTGGCGCAACAGGGGCTGGTGGGAAACGATTTTGAAGTCCAGATGCTTTATGGAATTCAGAGGGCGGAACAGGAGCGCCTGGCGCGCGACGGTTATCGTTCGGTGGTCCTGGTCGCTTACGGCAGCTACTGGTACCCCTGGTTCGTCCGGCGCCTTGCGGAGCGCCCGGCGAATTTGTGGTTCATGGTTCGCAATGTGTTTGCTTCTTAGCCAAGAGGAAAAGGAGAATTCTCCATGGGCAAACGGATTGTGTTGTTTATGGTGCTCTCGGCTCTCTTGTTAATCGCCCTGCGGGCAAGCGAACCCCAATGGAAGCCACTGTTCAATGGGAAAGACCTCACGGAGTGGAAACATGTGGGTCCGGGAAATATGACCGTCGAGAATGGCTTGATTCAGACGCACGGCGGAATGGGTCTTCTCTACTGGACAGGCGGGAAACTCGGGAATTGCCGCATCAAAATCGTCTATAAGATGCGGGACTTCAACGATAATTCCGGCGTTTTCATCCGCATTCCCATCGAACCACGCGAAGAGTGGATGCCGGTCCACTATGGTTATGAAGTGCAGATTGACAACCACCCGGAGACGTCGAATGAGGATGAATACCACGTCACCGGCACGCTCTACTCGCTAACTAAACCGCTCGCCAAACCGGGCAAGCCAGGCCCCGAATGGAACACGATGATCATTACGCTCGATGGCCCGCACACGATCGTTGAGCTGAATGACGTGAAGGTTACCGACTACACGGAAGGCCAACCTGTTCCGGACAAGAAGTTCGATTTCGAGCCGCAGCGCGGGCAACGCCCCAATGAAGGGTGGTTTGGCTTGCAAAATCACAGCGATAACGACATCGTTTTTTTCAAAGAAGTCGCAGTGCAGCCCCTATCGTAAGAGTCAAGTTCTGAACAATTCGCTACACTCCGGAGAAAATCATGAACAAACATGAAATGACACGCCGACAGTTCCTGCAAACCGGCGCCGCCACAACAGGGGCAGCAATGGCTGTACCGCGCATCCTGCTGAACGACGCGCGGATTTCGTCCGGGTGGGAGGCGGCGGCAAGCGATAAAGTACGCTTTGCCATTATTGGCGTGGGCATGCAGGGTTCTGGCCTGCTGGGCGCGGCGGTCACGCTTCCGGGTGTCGAATGCGTGGCGGCTGCGGATCTCTACGACGGGCGGCATGATCTCGCCAAGGAAATCGCTGGAAGCAAGATCAAGACAACGCGCAGGTATCAGGAACTGCTCGATGACAAGGAAATTGATTGCGTGATCGCAGCGGTTCCGGATCACTGGCACATGAAAGTGATGACGGATGCGGTAAACGCCGGAAAAGACATCTACCTGGAGAAACCGATGTCGCACAGCCCGGCGGAAGGCATCGAGATGGTGAACGCGCAAAAGAAGACCGGGCGCATCGTGCAGATCGGCTCGCAGCGCGTGAGCTCGGTAATTTGTATCAAGGCGAAGGAGTTGCTCTCTCAGGGGATCATCGGTGATCTGAATCTTGTCGAGGGCTCATTGGGACGGAACGATCCTACGGGCTGCTGGGAATATCCGCCGCCTCCGGACTTGTCGCCGAAGACTCTGGATTGGGACACCTGGCAAGGAACTGTTCCGAAGGTTGCTTTCGATCCGAAGATCTTCGCGCGCTGGCGCTGCTGGAGCCAGTACGGCACGGGCGTGGCGGGCGACTTACTCGTGCATCTGGTGAGCGGCATGAACTTCATGCTCGGTTGGAACGAGCCACCCGGCCGTACTACTTCGATCGGGGGAATTCTTCGCTGGCCCGATGGGCGAAATATGCCGGACGTGCAGCCGACACTTTACGAATATGGAAAATATCCCGTGTATCTGCGGTTGAATCTCGGATGCGAAACGCCGGAGGTGTACCGCTTCCAGGGCTCCAAGGGAATTTTGGAGGTAACGGAATTCACGATTACCTACTATCCGCAGAGCGGCAAGGACACCGCGCCGAGCTATTACGCCACGGCGAGCTTCCCGCACAATTTGCGCGAGGCCTACATCAAGGAGTGGCATGAGCAAAACGACCCGCCGCCGGGGAAAGAACCGCTGGCGGAAGGCTACGCATACAAGGGAGATTCGTGGGATGACCTGAAGCCGCATCTGTGGAACTATTTCCAGGCGGTGCGCACGCGGAAGCCGGTCGTGGAAGATGCGGTGTTCGGGCACAACGCTGCGCTGGCCTGCCACATGGCGAACACCTCGTATTTCAAGAAGAGCAGCGTGACGTGGGACGCGGCTGCCGGGCAAATCAAGACCTGACGAAAAAGCGAATCAGCTAGGTAGTAGGTATCGAAGCAAAGATTCCAACGAAGAGACGGGGGGCCCAATTTTAGCCCCCTGTCTTTTTAGCGGATCGAATTATTTCACCCGATGAAATTCGACGTAATCGCGGCCGTGGTAGAAACGGTATTTACCGGGTTCCGAGGCGGAAAGAAACTGCAGCGGCACGGGGTGCTTGATCTCCGAGTCCTTCGTCGATGAAGCCGTAAACAGGTCATTTGCGCCCAGGTCCATCACGATGAACTTATTGTTCTCCAGAAACCCGCAACCGTAGGCTCCTGGCTTGAGAGTTTGGCCACTGATTTCGATCGGAACCTCGGTGATGAGATAAGCCTGATACTTTTCGCGAATTCCCGTGGAATAGCCGGAGTTATCCACCAAGCCTGCAAGGACAAAGAATTCATCCGGGTAACGCACGCCGCCGGTATTGCGTGCCTGAACACTGGCAACCAGGCCACGGAAAAAAACTTTATCTGGAAAAAGCTTTGGGGTGACGTCCGCGGCTTTTAATACCACTTCCTTGCCGGCCGTTCCTTCCGCCGGCTTTTGCGGCTGTGCAAACGACACAACGCAGATGATCTGCAAAAGGCTTGTGAACAGTACAAGCGGAAGCCGAGCTTTCATAACGTTCTCCTTGAGCCATAATTTGAGGTGGGTGGAACAAAGGATTGTACCTTGTGCTGGTTGGGCGTCCAAGATCCCGCCCCATCCGGGCCGTGCCGCCAGGGCAGCGCTGTAGAGGCTTCGCTGGATCTCGCCTCGAGCTATCCTATCTTGCGTTCTTGTGGCTGGCTTTTGGTCCAACAAGAAAGAGATTCAGAAACCGCCTGAGCTATGCACGCCAGTGGCAGGAGCCGGAAGGATCGGAAGACAGCCACGGGCGAGCCTTGTGGGGATTGGGACCGTTCTTGGCAGGACAAAGGATGCCGGGCTCAGGGGAGCCGCGGGGCGACTGCTTTGCCGCAGCATCATCCGAGTGCAGAGTCGAAAGATGTCGTAAAGATGGGGATGGGCTAAGTCGCCACGATATCCGCACTTGTTCCCGGGCTGCTCGTCGCTTCCGCAAAAAGCTCTTACGATGCCCAGGGCGTCTCGCAAGCCGTCTTGCTGGACCGCATGTTGGCGCACTTTGGACCAGAGTCGAAGGAAGCGCGTGACTTTCTGCGGAATTCCTTGGAAGGCTCCATCGATCAATTGTGGGCGAAAGGTCGTACAAGCCCTTTTGGATTGGACGCGCCTAAGAGCGACGAGGGTCTTTACGACAAGATTCGGGCACTTCCCACGAAAGACGACACCCAGCGCGCGGTACAGGCGCAGGCGTTGAACGTTGTAGTTGGCCTTGGGCAAACGCGCTTTGCAGTATACGCAAGCAGCGACTTCCGTTTCTATGTCGCTGCTGGTCGTACTGGTCTTCTTGCTCTCCGCTCTCTTCATAAGTTTTGAACTATTTGCCCCGTCAAATGCGACTGTAATCATCAGCCTGCTGGTCTCCGCACTGTCGGTTTCAGGCGCGATTTTCTTGATTCTGGAAATGTACAGGCCCTATTCGGGACTGATCCAAGTTTCTAGCACCCGTTCCTCCTGCAACTGGGGAAATAGGCGTGGCAGAACGCCTTCCCTAAGCGGATGACAACACTGGCCTGGCAATCTCTCGGCTTTTCGATGGACACTCCGCGAGGTATGGCCCAAAGAGGGAGGCTGTTGGGTACAAAGCTCGCGGTTTTCTGATAGAGTTCAACTATTGCGGATAGTCGCAGACTCGGCCCCGATTGGGGATTACGAGTGTGACTTTTGAGAGACCCCACCGCCCGCGCGTGTCTCTAAGATCCCGGAGTATATATCTCTAGACCCAGTCAGCCTGAGAGGGATATTTTGCGCGCCATCGTCAAGTTCGATCTTATGGGTTACAGCAACTTGCTGAACGGGAGAATAGAATCATGAGACGTCCACGGGTACTGCTGGCGGATGACCACAAGATGTTGATGGATGCGCTGAAGAGCATTCTGGAGCCGCGTTTCGAGGTGGTGGGCGCCGTGAGCGACGGGCGCGCTCTTCTGGAATCTGCCGCCAAATTGCGGCCTGATATCATCGTGCTGGACATTGCCATGCCGCAACTGAATGGACTCGAGGCCGCGCGGCAAATCAAGCACTCCATGCCCAGCGTGAAGCTTATCTTCATGACCATGAATGAAGATCCCTATCTCGTGGGCGAAGCCTTTCGCGCCGGAGCTTCCGGATATCTGCTTAAACAAGCAGCGGCGTTAGAGCTGGTGGCTGCGATTGCACAAGTGCTGAAGGGTGGTTCCTACGTGACGCCCAGCGCAGAGAAGGGTCTGACTGCTATTTCCCTGCGTGACCCCAAATCCCGCGAATCCGCCCCGGAACCCACACCGAGGCAGCGGGAAGTCATTCAACTTCTGGCGGAGGGGCATTCCATGAAAGAAGTCGCATCCGCGCTGAACATCACCCGGCGTACGGTAGCGGCACACAAATATGCCGTCATGGATCTACTGCAACTGAGAACTAATGCCGAGCTGGTACAGTATGCGATCAAGCGCGGAATCATCTCGATCTAGCTTCCTGTGACTTCCTCCCCGAATTGTACTTTCTACCAATAGCCAATCGCCTGAATCACCGTCATGTTGGTGGTTGGGGTTAGCTACGCTTTGAAGGAAATAGCTCCAGACTTGACTGAGCCTCCAGTCAGGCAGGCCGAGCACTCCATTCCAAAACCAGAGACTAACCCAATGGCTCGGGGCCGTGCTTTCGTGATTCGAAAACGAGTACTACTGGCGGATGATCTCGGTCGCGTTTTGAGCGCCGCAGGCACTCTACTATGTGAGTCCTTCGATATCGTCGGCATGGTCTCCGACGGACGTACCGCTCTGGAAGCAACCCTGGCACTCGAGCCCGATCTCGTCGTCCTGGACGTCTCCATGCCGGGCATGAGCGGAATCGAAGTGGCGAAGGAACTGAAAACCAGAGGCAACAAAGCCAAGATTGTATTCCTAACGGTTCACGAGGACTCGGACATTCTGGCGACTTGCCTTGCGGCAGGCGGACGGGGCTACGTCGTGAAAGTGCTGATGGATACGGACTTAATTCCGGCGATCCATGAGGCGCTGGCAGACCGCGTTTTCGTTTCGCGCCTCACGTCTCATCAAGATTCGCAATGAAGTCAAAGGGAGCTCGCAAAGGTATTTTCGTTAACGCCCGATAATGACGCGCAGAGCACCTTGCGATCGTTGGCTGGGGGTCCGCCTTGCGGGCGCTTGGGCCGTTTCGGGAGCAAGGGACGGATCTTTTCCCATTGGGCGTCGGTCAGCATCGACCGTATCGCGTCATCGGTCCTCCCTTGGCGCTGCTGCCGCAGTTATCTCCCATTTTCGGCAACTTAAGAATCATCAATTCAACCCGTTGTACCCAGTTTTGAAACGGGTTCTAGTGGACTGTAACAGCTGAACTGGCAGTAATGCGACGCGCAGAGATCGAAGTACCGCCACTTTACGGTCTTTGGCACCTTGTTGTAGTGCCGGATGTACTTCATGAGTTTTTTTCGCAAGTCGGCCAACGACGTGAACACGCCACGAGCAATGACATCGCGCTCGATCTTGGCAAACCAGAGCTCGATCTGGTTGAGCCAGGAGGAGTAGGTTGGAGTGAAATGCAGGTGAACCCTCGGATGTCGATTCAGAAAGTCGTCGACTTGCCCGGTCTTATGGGCCGAGAGATTGTCGGCTATTACGTGAATCTCTTTGCCGCGCGGCTGGTTGACAACCGATGTCCGCCAGGAACGCAACGAACTCTGCGGAAGTGTGTCGAGCGGCAGTCTTGCCGAGTACCTCACCGGTCTTGGTGTCGAACGCCGCGTACAG
>Ga0306923_10000453_pt1 | contig 31943 bp, 34 predicted proteins | sample sta12Can44000108_FD_203841 | JGI IMG/M metagenome (GOLD analysis project Ga0306923, IMG submission 203841) | Lab enrichment of tropical soil microbial communities from Luquillo Experimental Forest, Puerto Rico - statanox.12C.anox.44.000.108 (v2)... | ecosystem: Environmental > Terrestrial >... | reverse complement strand
ATGGAGATGGTCCTGCCCGAGGGTGCCGCCGGCATGCCGGGTGTCATCGTCCCGCGCAAGACGGTTCTGGAACTCAGAAAGCTCGTCGATGAAAGCGATGACGAGGTCCAAATCGGCCTGAGCGACTCAAAGATCCGCGCAACCATCGGCGAGGCGACGCTGACCTCCAAACTGATCGACGGCACCTTCCCCGATTATGACCGGGTGATCCCGACCAACAACGACAAGATTCTCGAGGTGGATTGTGAATCCTTTGCCGAGGCAGTGGACCGAGTCTCGACGATCTCGACCGAAAAGAGCCGGGCGGTCAAATTGGCGCTCGAGAGCGGCAGTCTCGTGATCTCGGCGACCAGCCCGGAGAATGGGACCGCCGTCGAGGAGCTCGAGGTGCGATATGTCGCCAGCCCACTCGAGATCGGTTTCAATTCCCGATATCTTCTGGACATTACCGAACAGATCGATGGCGAAGGCGCGCAGTTCGTCATGTCGGATGCCGGCTCGCCGACAATCGTGCGCGATAGCACCGACGCAAGCGCCCTCTATGTGCTGATGCCGATGCGGGTGTGACACCACATTCGGCGCTCCCTTCCCGCCGCACGGAGCGGGAGGAAATGGAGGGGAGCGAGCTTACCGGTGGGCGGCGTTGAAGCGGGCGAGGGCCTCCGGACCGGGACAGAGTTCGTCCTCGCCGAGGCTGTTGAGCGGCGTCTCGACTGTTTCAAGGAAGTCGTGCATGTCGCCCGCATCGGGCTCGACAAACAACAGACCAGTGACGATCTCGCCGGCCGCGTGCTGCTGTTGCAGGTAAGTCAATGACGAGATCCGGTCGCAGGGATCATAGTCGGCGGCGACCTTCCTGAGCCGCAAGATCGAGCCGTCGTGCTGGATCACGGTTTCCACCGTACCCGGAGCGTAATCGGCAATGATCTCGTCGCGGCCGACGATCACGTCGAGATAGTTGACCGCCTCGTTATGAGCACGGACGTAATCGAAGCTCTTTGTCGATTCCGGATTGTTGTTGAACGCAACGCAAGGCGAGATCACGTCGATGAACGCGGCTCCCTGATGCTCGATCGCCGCCTTGATCAGCGGCACCAGCTGCGTTTTGTCGCCCGAGAAGCTGCGCGCGACAAAGGAGGCGCCGAGCTGCAGGGCGAGGGCGACGAGGTCGATCGGAGAATCGGTATTGACGGCGCCGCGCCGGGCTTTCGAGCCCTTGTCGGCGGTCGCCGAGAACTGGCCCTTGGTGAGCCCGTAGACCCCGTTGTTCTCGACGATGTAGACCATGTTGACGGCGCGCCGGATGCAATGCGCGAACTGGCCGAGCCCGATCGAAGCCGAATCGCCATCGCCCGAGACGCCGAGATAAATCAGCTCACGATTGGCGAGGTTGGCGCCTGTCAACACCGAAGGCATGCGCCCGTGCACGCTGTTGAACCCGTGCGACTTGCCGAGAAAATAGGTCGGCGTCTTCGAGGAGCAGCCGATCCCGGAAAGCTTGGCGATGCGATGCGGCGGGAGGCTCAGCTCGAAGCAGGCCTGGATGATCGCGGCGCTGATCGAATCATGGCCGCACCCGGCGCACAAGGTCGACACTGCTCCTTCATAATCGCGCCGCGTATAGCCGAGCGAGTTCGTCGGAAGCTTCGGATGATGCAGCCGCGGTTTGGCAATGTAGGTCATCGGGTCCTCATAGCGCTTACGGCAGCGCCTTTTTGAGCGGGGCGAGAGTAACAACAGAGAGCATGTCGGCAATCGCCTTGACGATAAAGCGCGCGGTGATCGGCGTGCCGTCGTAATGCAAGATCGGCACGAGCCGCGCCGGGTCGATGTCGCCCTCGGCGATGAGCAAGGTGCGCAGCTGCGCGTCACGGTTCTGCTCGACGACAAAGACGCGGTCATGCGCGGCAATGAAATCGAGGATGTCGTCGTGGAACGGGAAGCCGCGGATGCGCATCGTGTCGAGATGGATGCCGCGCTCTTCGAGGGCTTCGAGCGCCTCGGTCATCGCGGCCGCGGTCGAGCCGAAATAGAGCGCGCCAAAGCGCGTCTCCTCCTGTGCCGCGCGCTTGACGGGGCGCGGCACTAGCCGCTTGGCGGTCTCGAATTTGTGCAAGAGCCGTTGCATGTTGTCGACGTAGTCCGGACCCTCTTCGGAATAACGCGCATAACGGTCCTTGCTGGTGCCGCGGGTAAAAAAGGCGCCGCGCGTCGGATGGGTTCCGGGATAGGTGCGATAAGGGATGCCGTCACCGTCGACATCGAGGTAGCGGCCAAACTCGACACCCTCTTCGAGCATCTCGGCGGTCATCACCTTGCCGCGGTCATACCGCCGGCTCTCATCCCACTCCAATGGTTCGACCAGCCAGTCATTCATCCCGATGTCGAGGTCGAGCATGACAAAGACCGGGCTCTGCAGCCGGTCGGCGAGATCGAGCGCGTCCGCGGCAAAAGTAAAAGCCTCGCGCGGATCTTGCGGGAACAGCAGAACATGCTTGGTGTCGCCGTGCGAGGCAAGGGCGCAGGACAAGATATCCGCCTGCTGGGTGCGGGTCGGCATACCGGTCGATGGACTGCCACGCTGGATGTCAAAGATGACGGCTGGGATCTCGGCAAAATAGGCGAGGCCGATGAATTCCTGCATCAGCGAAATGCCTGGGCCCGAGGTTGCCGTGAAGGCCCGCGCGCCATTCCAGGCGGCGCCGATGACAATCCCGATCGCAGCGAGCTCATCCTCCGCCTGGATGATTGCGAAACGCTTTTTCTTGGTTTCGGGGTCCCGGCGCAGCCGGTGGCAATGCCCCGAGAATGCTTCTGCCAGTGACGAGGAGGGCGTGATCGGGTACCAGGCGGCAACGCTCGCGCCGCCATAGACGCAACCCAACGCGGCGGCATCATTGCCGGTGATAAAGATACGGTCGCCAACTTTGTCTGTCCGTTCGAGCCGCAGCCCAATCGGGCATTCGAGCTCGGAGAGTGCCCAGTCGCGGCCCAGATGCAGCGCGTGCAGGTTGGGCTTGATCAGAGCGTCCTTGCCGCGGAATTGTTCGCCGATCAGCTTTTCGATCGCTGCCGCGTCGATATCCAACAGTGCTGACAAAACCCCAAGATAAATGATGTTCTTAAACAGTTGTCGCTGCCGGGCATCGGTGTATTCACGGTTGCAGATCGCAGTCAAAGGGGCGCCGATTACATTGATGTCATCACGGAATTTCGATGGCGGCAGCGGCTTTGTCGAATCGTAGAAGAGATACCCGCCGGGCTCGATCTCGGCGACGTCCTCGTCCCAGGTCTCCGGGTTCATCGCGACCATCAGGTCGACGCCGCCGCGGCGGCCGAGATGGCCGCTTTCGCTGATCCGCACCTCGTACCAGGTCGGCAGACCCTGGATGTTCGAGGGAAAGATGTTGCGCGAGCTTGCCGGAATCCCCATCCGCAAGATCGACTTGGCGAAGAGCGCGTTGGCGCTAGCCGAGCCCGAGCCGTTGACGTTCGCGAATTTGACGACGAAGTCGTTGACGCTTTGGATCGCGGAAATTTCGAGGTTCGGCTTTATTGCCATTGGTTCAGAGCTCGTGAAAGACGACACCGCCGGTTATCGGCTGCGGCATGCCGATCCGGCCTGTGTCATGTCCAAAAGGAATTTACGCATGTCCCACGCGCCGGTTGGGCAGCGCTCGGCGCAGAGGCCGCAATGCAGGCACACGTCTTCATCCTTGACCATGATGCGTCCGGTCTTCAGCGAATTCCCGATATAGAGATCCTGCTCCAAATTCAGAGCCGGGGCCATCAGCCGGCCGCGCAATTCCTCCTCGGTGCCGTCTTCCGTGAAGGTGATGCAGTCCATCGGGCAGATGTCGACGCAGGCGTCGCATTCGATGCAGAGCTGGCCTGTGAATACCGTCTGCACGTCGCAATTGAGACACCGCTCGGCCTCCAGATAGGCGAGCTTGTCATCGAAGCCGAGCTCGACCTCGACCTTGATGTCCTTGAGCGCGACGGCGGTGTCCCGCAACGGCACCTTGTAGCGGATATCGTTCGAGATGTCGTTGTCGTAGCTCCACTCGTGGATGCCCATTTTCTGGCTCACGAGGGTCACACCGGGCGGCGGCCGGTCATTGACATCTTCACCGTGGCACAGCTTGTCGATCGAGATCGCAGCGTCGTGGCCGTGGGCGACCGCCCAGATTATGTTTTTTGGCCCGAACGCTGCATCGCCCCCGAAAAAGACCTTCGGCAAAGTCGATTGCATCGTCTTCGGGTTGACCTTGGGCATGTCCCAGCGATCGAACTCGATCCCGATGTCGCGCTCGATCCACGGGAAAGCGTTCTCCTGCCCGACCGCGATCAGGACATCATCACAGGGAATGTGGACATCGGGCTCGCCCGCCGGGACGAGGTTGCGGCGACCGCGCGCGTCGTATTCGGCCTTCACCTTCTCGAACAGAACCCCAGTCAGCTGGCCCCGTTCATGGGCAAATTCCTTCGGCACCAGCCAGTTGAGGATCGGGATGCCCTCATGCATCGCATCCTCTTTTTCCCAGGGCGAGGCCTTCATCTCCTCGAAGCCGCTGCGCACCACGACCGTGACCTCTTCCCCACCGAGCCGACGAGAGGAGCGGCAGCAATCCATCGCAGTGTTGCCGCCGCCGAGCACGACGACGCGGCGGCCGATCTTGTCGATATGTCCGAACGAGACGCTAGAGAGCCAGTCGATGCCGATATGGATGCGATCGGCTGCTTCTTTGCGGCCGGGAATGTCGAGATTACGCCCGCGCGGCGCACCGCACCCGACAAAGACCGCATCCCAGTCATGGGTCAGCAGCGTCTTCAAGCTGCCGACGAATTCGCCGAAACGGGTCTCGACACCCATGTCGAGGATTAGCTCGACCTCTTCGTCGGTGACCGATTCCGGCAAGCGAAAACGCGGGATTTGAGTGCGCATCATGCCGCCGCCCTTGGTGTCGCCGTCGAACAGCACACAGTGATAGCCGAGCGGCAGTAGATCACGCGCGACGGTCAGCGAAGCGGGGCCCGCGCCAACGAGGGCAATGCGCTTCCCGTTCTTCTCGCGCGGGATGGTCGGGAGATACGAGCGAATATCACCTTTATTGTCGGCGGCGACGCGTTTCAGACGGCAGATCGCGACCGGCTCCTTTTCGACTCGGCCGCGGCGGCATGCCGGCTCACATGGACGATCGCAGGTACGCCCGAGAATGCCGGGGAAGACGTTTGATTCCCAGTTGATCGCCCAGGCATCACCGTAACGCCGGTCGGCGATCAGCCGGATGTACTCCGGCACCGGCGTGTGTGCCGGGCACGCCCACTGGCAATCGACAACCTTATGAAAATAGTCGGGATTACTGATATCAGTAGGCTGCACTAGGCTCCTCCTGGTAGCGGGGCGGCGCCCTATCGTCGTTCATCTAGCGCTGTCACCCGCTCCCGCGCCTTCGGCCGGTCATAGGCGGTGGCTTATAAGCGCACTCAGTTCGACCGTCATCTTCGCTTTCGCCCGGTCCGCCATGCCCGTTCTGCACACCCTTCCCAGGGGTGCGGCAGTCTGCCCCATCCCTCGGAAGGGTGCAATGCCGGTGCGATCCGAACCCACTCCGAGTGTGGTCGACAATCCTTGCTTTTCCGTTCCGGGCATATGCCCAACCCCGCCGCGCTACAAACAGATCGACGCTCTCGACAGCATGTCAAGACCGCCAACGAAGCAATGAAGTTCTTGGGAGTTCACGTCGATCTCGGCGTGAGGTGGGCAACTTTGGGCATCACTTCGTGGGCAAGAAGCCGCATCGATTCGTGCCAAGCCTTTGCGTTTCCACTGTAGTCGAAACAGAAGAGCAGGAGCGAGCCGAAGCCGCCGACCTCATCATACATCCGCTCGATCTTTTCGATAACCGTCGCCGGTGACCCGATCAACCAATTGTGGTGGGCGCAGTATTCCGGTGTCACATCGCTGTCTGGCACCTCGGGGTCGTGCTTCAGAAATTGGATGACGCCGACATCGGTCAAAAGCGGTAGGAAGTATTCGCGCATCATTCGGCCCATCATCCCGCCGACGGACAGGCGCCAGGCTTCGGCGTCGCTGTCGGCGATGAAGATTTCGCGCACCAGCCGCCAATCGGTTCGGCTCGGCTGCCGGCCGGTGCGGCGCGCTCCTTCCTCAACGGACTCCCAATGGCTGGCGACATAGCCAGGGTTGAGGTTGAGGCTCATCGGCAGAAAGCCGTGCTCGCCGGCGAGCTTCAAGGTGTCGGAACCCTTGCTGACACCGGCTACGCCAATCGGCGGGTGCGGCTTCTGTAGTGGCTTGATGTGCGGCCGCAAGGTTCGCAACATCAGATCTGTCTTGGCCACCGTCCAGTACTTGCCGGGATAGTCGAACGGCTCTTCCTCGGTCCACAGCTTCAGGATGATGTCGAGCGCCTCGCGCGTCATCTCGCGGTGCTGCCCGGCATTGCCGTCGACATTGAACATCGCCCAGTCGCTCGGCAAGCCGCTGGCGGCGACACCAAAATTGAGCCGCCCTTGTGCGATATGGTCGAGCATGGCGACGCGGTTTGCCAATTCCGCTGGGTGATGATACGGCAGCAGAAACCCGCCGGGGGCGAGCCGGATTTGGCGGGTCTCCATCAGCGACTGCGCAATCAAGAGATCGGGCGAGGGATGCGGCTCCCACGGGGCGGTATGATGCTCGCCGATCCATCCTTCGCTAAAGCCGAGCTCGTCCGCCCAGCGCAAAGTCTGCAGGTCCCATCGATGACCATCGAAGAGGCCGCATTCCGGCGGGTGCGAGGGCATCGTAAACAGGCCGTATTGCATCGGGACCCTCCTGGTTGGCGGTTCGATCGCAAAAAATACTCGAGGCAGTTTAGGCGACGAGCAATACTTTGGCACGCGCGGCCGGCTGTTACCGCGGAATTCCTGCGGTTTTAGTTAATTTGTATCGGTACGGGGCATGGTGTATCAGATTGTGTCATAAACGGGTGAAATCTGCCTTTTTTTCGCCGCAGGTGGGTTGGATTGTCGCACCCACTTCGACCCCAGCGCCGTCCCCTGCGGTAAGCTGGGCCCCTAAACAGCGCTCATAGATCGGGAGGGTCAGCAATGACCAAAGCCACCTTGTCTCGACGTCGCACAAGGAGACGGCACGTACGGGAAAAGGCGACAATCGATCATTTGGTTCGGGCTGTATATTCGAAAGTGGTCGAGAAAGGCACGACGCATTCCCCCGTCACCGCGTCCGGCCTTTCCGTTGAGGATCAGATTCGCAAGCAATGGCATCCGGGTCTGGGAGGCCTCGCGCTCTTTTAGGGCGCCACCCAATAGCCAGCGAAAAGACTTTGCAAAGAGCCGGCGGAAACCCCGCCGGCTCTTTTCTTTGGGGCGCTTGGCACTCAGTGCGTGGCCGATGGCGGCGCCTTCGGTGGCACCACCTTGCGCAACAGCGGCACCATTAGGGTCGCGACGACGAAGGCGATCATGATTGCGCGGAACGCGTCGGCATAGGCGAGGGTCGAAGCCTCGCGATAGGCGAGGCGCCATAGCTGCGACAACGCCGCTGCATGCCCGGCGACCGGTCCGCCGAGCGCTCCACCCCAGCGTTCGGTCATGCCTCGCAGCAATTGCGCCATCGCCCCGTTCGCCGGCGTCAGATGCGATGCGATATAGAGAAAGTGCAGATTGGTCTGGTTGTTGAGGATGGCGCCGCACACCGCGATCCCGACCGCACCTCCCAGATTGCGCATCATGTTGAAAAGGCCGCTCGCGTATTTGAGCCGCTCGGGCGGCAAGCTGCCGAGACCGAGAGTAACCGCCGGCGCCACCGCGAAAACCTGCGGGAAGCCGCGCAACACTTGCGGGATCAGCAGCTGGTCCGCACCCCAATCGTGCGTTATGAAGCTGAACGACCACATCGCCATGGCGAAGCTCGCGAGGCCCAACATCATCAGCCAGCGGGTGTCGATCCTGCGGGCGAGCGTGACATAAACGGGCACGCCGATCAGCGACGCCGCCCCCGTCGAAAAGATCGCGATGCCGGTCTGCCAGGCGCTGAACCCGCGGACATAGCCGAGAAAAAGCGGCGTCAAATAGATCGTCGAGAAGATGCCGATGCCGGTGACAAATGACAGAAAGCAGCCGACCGAGAAATTGCGGTCGCCGAGTGCCCGCAGATCGACGACAGGCTGTGCATAGGTCAGGCTGCGCGCGACGAAGAGGACGCCGGAAATCCCGGCGATCCAGGCGCAGGTGGTAATCGTCGCATCGTCGAACCAATTCCAGCGCGCGCCTTCTTCGAGGAAGTATTCGAGGGTGCCGAGCGCCAGCGCCATTAAGATCATGCCCAGGTAATCCGCGCCCTTCAGCAACGACAAATCCGGATGGTCGATCTTGACCAGCAGCGGCACGGTCACCGCCACCAGCAGGCCCGGCACCAGATTGACGTAGAACAGCCAGCGCCAATCGAGGGTGTCGGTAATCCAGCCGCCGATCACCGGACCCAAAACCGGTGCTACCGAAGCGATCGTGCCGACGACGGCCGCCGAATAGACCCGGCGTGGGCCCGGGAAATAATGGAAGGACGATGTGAAGACGGTCGGGATCATCGATGCGCCGAGCATCCCCTGCAGCGCCCGAAACACGATCATGCTTTCGATGTTCCAGGCGATGCCGCATAAGAGGCTGGCAAAAGTGAATCCGGCGGCCGAGGCGGCGAATAGCCAGCGCGTCGAGAATACGCGGGTCAGCCAACCCGAAAGCGGGATCACGATGATCTCGGCGATCAGATAGGCAGTCTGCACCCAGCTGATGTCGTCCTGCGCCGCTGACAGCCCGCCGCCGATGTCCTGCAACGACGACGCGACGATCTGGATGTCGAGCAAGGCCACGAACATGCCGACGCACATGATCGCGAACGGAACGATGCTAGGGGCAGGGGCGGCGGCCGTCGCTTCGGTTGCAGGTGTGGTCATTTGCCGTTCTTCGCGAAGGAGCGCGTGTCGACGCTGACCGTCGTCGACAGGCCGGGACGCAGCAGCCCCAGGGTCCCGTCGCCGTCGTCGACTTCGATGCGCACCGGGACGCGCTGCACGATCTTGGTGAAATTGCCGGTCGCGTTTTCCGGCGGGATGACGGTGAAGATCGCGCCCGTCGCCGGAGCGAGGCTCAGCACTCGGCCGGTGAAGGTGCGGCCCGGCAGCACATCGGCTATAAAGCTCGCCGACTGGCCCGGCCGCATCCGGGCCAATTGGTCCTCCTTGAAATTCGCATCCACCCACAGGCCGTGCGCGGGAACGATCGACAATAGTGCGGTGCCGATAGTCGTATATGCACCTATTTGGCCGGCGCGGGCCGCGATATAGCCGTCGATCGGCGAGCAGATCTTGGTGTAGCCAAGATTGAGTTCGGCGGTGCGCAGATCAGCCTGGGCCTGGGCCAGGCTGGCTTGGGTTTCGGCGATCTCGGTGTCGATGACGGTGAGCTGCTGGCGGGCCGCGTCGAGGCCGGCCGTGCCTGAACGGACGGTCGCCTCCGCCTTCCGATCCGCGGCAAATGCCTTCTGGTCGTTCTGCACCGTGCCGAAGGTCGTCATCGCCAACGCATGGTAGCGCGCAGCATCCTCGCGTGCGTATCTGGCGTCGGCCTTCTTTGCCAATAGATCGGCCTCGGCCTGATCGACCATCGATTGCTGCAACGCGTATTTCGCATGCAGATTGGCGAGCGCCGCGGTCTGGTTTTGCACCACCGCTTCCGCATGCGCGAGGTTGGCCTTGTAGTCCTGGGCGTCGAGCTCGATCACAAGCTGGCCGGCTTTGACGAACTGATTGTCGCCGACCAGGATCTTCGAGACGAAGCCGGCGACGTGCGGTGACAGAGTGGTCACGTTACCGCCGACATAGGCGTCGTCGGTGGTTTCGATAAAGCGACCGACCTCCCACCAGTTCCAGCCGTACCACGCGATCCCGACTACGACCAAGAGGCCGAGCGCTGCGAGGCCTAGGCGCCGATCCAGCCGAAAACGCCGCCGTGTGATCGAGATGCCGTCCAGTCCACCGCCGGGTGCGAACTCACGCACCGCGTCACCGTCGAGGGTTTCCGTGCTCATTCTTCCCCCCCTCGCACGAGCGGTCCGTGCCCATACTTGGCCAGCTTTCGACGGACGCTGTCGTCGGCGCCGGGACCGGGAATCACTGAAAAATCGGCGCCGGCGATCTGTTCGCCGGTCGCGCCGTCGACCAGCATCGGCTCCACCAAGGCGCCGGTACGCGTGTTGACGAGCTGCACCGCCGCACCCTCCAGCGCGAAATGGCGGTTGCCCCAAGCGAGCAACGCCAACAATACCGGCCGGAAATCGCGGCCGCGCTCGGTCAATACATATTCGTCGCGGGGCGGGTGCTCGCTGTAGGGGCGGCGCTCGAGCAGGCCGGATTCGACCAGTCGATTCAGGCGACGAGTCAGGATATTCGGGGCGACGCCGAGGCTCTTCTGAAACTCGTCGAACCGCCGCAGACCATAGAACGCATCGCGCAGAATCAGGATCGACCACCACTCGCCGACACGGTCGAGGCTGCGGGCGATCGGGCACTTCATATTACCGTAGCGTTTACGCTGCATCGGGGCACCTAGTCACTTTCACAATGAAAGTAACACTTCGGGAGAGACTTTCAAGAGAAAAGTGACTTTGGCCGGGACTAGCTTGGCGCTCGAGGCCTTCGGCTCTGACGGAGCGCGACCCCGGCGGTCAACGGCCGCCTACAACGTTCAAGACTGAGCGGCGAGGGAGGCGGCATGGCCTCGTCGAAGCCAAACATCCTGTTTATCCGTTGTGCAGACGAATCCTTGCCGAATTAAATCTGCTCATCGACGAAGGGGTCGGGACCCCGAAGGTGCCGCCCGCCGGCGCTCGTTCGGTATTGCTAGGATCTTAGCCCTGACCATCAAAATCTTTGCCAGGCCGATTTTAGCGGCAGTGGTGCCATCAATTTAGTTGACAAAAGCAACTTGTTAATTGATCAAAGCAAGCAGGCGACTGATACGAGCAGCCTTATGGTGAATTCGGCGTTCGAAGAACGGGTCATCGCGGTTAGACGGTTCAATCGCTTCTACACCCGTAAGATCGGTGTCTTGCATGAGGGATTGCTCGGCGGTCCGCTGTCGCTGACCGAGGGTCGGGTGCTCTACGAGTTGGCACAGCGCGCGCGGGCAACGGCGTCCGAGCTGGCCAGCGAAATCGCCTTGGACCCGGGTTACCTCAGCCGCATTCTCGCCGGCTTCGAGAAACGGGGCTGGGTCCAAAAGCGCTCTTCAGAGGAGGACGCACGGCAGCTCATTCTCGGGCTGACAGATCAAGGTCGCGAGATCTTCACCACGATCAATGCCCGTTCGCACGACGAGATAGCCGAGTTATTGAGCCCGCTGAGCGGCATGGATCAGGATCGCTTGGCTGCGGCGCTCGCGACGGTCGAGAATTTGCTCGGAGGCGGCCAGAAAGCCGGCGCGCCTTCCTATATCCTGCGACCGCATCAGCCAGGCGACATGGGTTGGATCATCCATCGGCACGGTGTGCTCTATGCCGAGGAATATGGCTGGGACGAGACCTTCGAGGCATTGGTTGCAAAGATCGCTGCGGCCTTCATCGAAAATTTCGACGGCAGGCGAGAGCGTTGTTGGATTGCCGAGCGTGACGGCGCAATCATCGGCTCGGTGCTGCTGATCAAGGACAGCGAAGAGGTCGCCAAGCTGCGCTTGCTCTATGTCGAGCCTAGAGCCCGAGGGTTGGGTATTGGTGGCAGGCTCGTTGATGAATGTATCGGTTTCGCCCGCCGATCCGGCTATCGCACGGTTTCGTTGTGGACAAACGATGTATTGGTCTCCGCGCGTCGCATTTATGAGGCCGCCGGGTTCCACTTGGTTCGCGAAGAGTCTCATCACAGCTTCGGCCGCGACTTGGTAGGACAATACTGGGAGTTACCGCTGACGTCGGCTGCCGGAGCATCTCGGCCGTCGCCGCTTCGCATTGACGTGCCTTCGCCTCGCCCATAAGTATCGGCGCGGGGAGCGGCCCCAACAGTCGCATCCATTCTGCAAGGTACCCTCGAATGAAGCCGACACGGCGCCCCGCCAATCCATGTTTCTCCTCCGGCCCTTGTGCGAAGCGGCCGGGATGGTCGCCGGCAGCGCTGAAAACGGCGCTGGTCGGGCGCTCGCACCGTTCGGGGATAGGGCTGGCGCGGCTGGTCGAGGTCATCGACCGGTCCCGCACGATCCTCGGCATCCCCGCCGACTGGCAAGTGGGCATCGTCGCCGGCTCCGACACTGGGGCGATCGAGATCGCGATGTGGTCGCTGCTCGGCGCGCGCGGCGTCGACATGCTCGCCTGGGAGAATTTCGGCGAGGGCTGGGTCGCCGATGTCGCGCAGCTAAAGCTCCCTGACGTCCGGATAATGCAGGCGCCGTATGGCCAGCTTCCCGACCTTTCCCAGGTCGATCCCGCCCGCGATGTGGTTTTTACCTGGAACGGGACGACCTCGGGGGTGCGGGTGCCTAATGGCGACTGGATCGCTTCGGATCGGCGGGGGCTCGCAATCTGCGATGCGACCTCGGCGATCTTTGCGATGCAGCTGCCGTGGGACAAGCTCGATGTGGCCACCTGGTCGTGGCAGAAATCGCTGGGCGGCGAGGGGGGACATGGCATGCTGGCGCTGTCGCCGCGAGCGGTCGAGCGGCTGGAGAGCTACACCCCGCCTTGGCCGCTGCCTAAGCTGTTCCGGCTAACCTCAAAGAGTAAGCTGATCGAGGGAGTCTTCCGCGGCGAGACGATAAACACTCCGTCGATGCTGTGTGTCGAGGATGCGCTCGACTCGCTGAAATGGGCGGAATCAGTCGGCGGCCTCGACGGGCTGATCGCCCGATCCGAACGCAACCTGGCGGCTCTCATCGCCTGGGTCGAGAAGTGCTCCTGGGCCGATCCTCTCGCCGAGGACCCGACCACGATCTCCTGCACCTCGCCGCAATTCAAGGTCACCGATCCGTGGTTCACCCGGCTATCGCCCGAGGAGCGCTTTCAAACTGTGCGTGCGATGACGCGGCGGCTTGAACAGGAAGGTGCGGCATACGACATCGCGAGCCACCGCGCTTCGCCGCCAGGCGTGCGGATCTGGACCGGACCCACGGTCGAAACGGCAAATGTCGAAGCGCTTCTGCCGTGGCTCGACTGGGCCTGGGAAGCACAGAGTCAGGCCGCGAAAGCCGCGTAATTTCACCACGGAGAGCACGAAGCGCTCCTCACCTTGGCTCTCTCCGCATGCGGGAGAGGCAGGGACCCGCGAGGGTGAGGGACAGCGAGCGACGTATCGATGGCGTACGCGTTAAGTATTTTTCCGCGCTCTCTCTGCCTCGTGGTTCATTCGACAAGTTAACGGAGTTCTGAGAATGCCGAAGGTGCTGATCTCGGATGCGCTGAGCCCGCGCGCGGCGGATATTCTTACCGCGCGCGGGATCGACGTTGATTTCCTGCCCGGCCTACCTGTCGAAGAGCTGAAGACTCGGATCGGCGGCTATGACGGCCTCGCCGTGCGCTCGGCGACCAAGGTAACGAGTGGGCTTATCGAGCGCGCCGAGAAGCTGAAGGTCATCGGCCGGGCCGGCATCGGTGTCGACAATATTGACGTCGCAGCAGCAACGCAGCGTGGCATTGTCGTGATGAATACGCCTTACGGCAATTCGATCACCGCTGCCGAGCACACGATCGGGATGCTGTTCGCGTTGTGCCGCGAAATCCCGGCGGCCGATCGCTCAACCCAAGCGGGGAAGTGGGAGAAATCGCGCTTTATGGGTGTCGAGCTGACCGGCAAGACCCTGGGCATCATCGGCTGCGGTAATGTCGGCTCGGTTGTCGCCGAGCGGGCATTGGGATTACGGATGAAGGTAATCGCCTACGACCCTTTCCTGTCCGCCGAGCGATCAATCGATCTCGGCATCGAGAGGGTCTCGCTCGACGCGCTGCTCCCCCGTGCCGACTTCATTACCCTGCACACCCCTCTGACAGAGGCTACGAGAAACCTTATCGATGCCGCCGCAATCGCGAAAATGAAGCGCGGCGTGCGCCTTGTGAATTGCGCTCGCGGCGGTCTCGTCGTCGAGAATGACCTCGCTGCCGCGCTCGACACCGGTCATGTTGCGGGCGCCGCAATCGACGTCTTCGTCGATGAGCCAGCGCTCAAGAACCCGCTGTTCGGCCGAGACAATGTCGTCGCCACCCCGCATCTCGGCGCCGCGACGAGTGAGGCGCAGGAGAATGTAGCGTTGCAAATTGCCGAACAGATGGCCGACTTCCTACTGACTGGAGCCGTCTCGAACGCAGTCAACATGCCTTCGCTGACCGCCGAAGAAGCAAAGCGCCTCAACCCCTACATGAAGCTGGCCGAGCAGCTCGGCAGCTTTGCTGGGCAGCTAACCGAGACGGGCATCGCCGCGGTCGCCGTCGAATACGAAGGCGCGGTCGCGGAACTCAACGTCAAGCCGTTGACCGCGATCGCGCTGACCGGATTGCTGTCGCCGCAGCTCACTACCGTCAATATGGTCAACGCGCCGGTCATCTGCCGTGAGCGCGACATTCGCGTCAGCGAGACGCGGCGCGCTGAGCCGGTCGACTATCAGACCCTGATCCGGGTCATTGTCACGAGCGAACGGCGCACGCGTGAAGTTGCCGGCACCTTATTCGCCGGTGACAAGCCGCGCATCGTCTCGGTCGAGGGGATTCCGCTCGAAGCCGAACTCGGCGGCAACATGTTGTTCGTGCGCAACTATGATAAGCCGGGCTTTATCGGTGCACTGGGGAACGCGCTCGGGGCGGCGGAGGTCAATATCGCTACCTTCCACCTTGGCCGGACCGCCCCTGGGCAGGACGCCATCGCCCTGGTCGAGGTGGATCAGCCGCTCAACCCCGTCATCCTCGACACTGTCCAGGGGCTCCCGAATGTGATCCAGGTCAAGGCTCTGCGGTTTTAGCAGAGAAGGAGCGACGGCGGGGCGGGAAGGCAGGAATTTCTTTTCTCCGTGCCCTCGGTCTCTCTGTGGTTCAGACTACGCGTACGATGAGTGACGCTCCGCACCCGGCCTTGTTGCCGACCGGCATGCACGACCTCCTGCCGCCTGAGGCGGAAGTCGAGGCGCAAGTGGTGGCTCGGCTTATGACGACGCTCGCAACGCACGGCTACGAGAGAGTACAGCCACCGCTCGTCGAGTTCGAGGAGACACTCTTCTCGGGTACTGGGGCGACAATGGCGAATGCGACTTTTCGCATGATGGATCCTGCTTCGCATCGCATTATCGGGGTACGGGCCGATATGACCCCGCAAATCGCGCGCATTGCCGCCACTCGCCTCGGCGATGCGCCGCGGCCTTTGCGGCTCAGCTATGCCGGCCAGGTGCTCCGGGTCACTGGCTCGGAAATCTGCCCCGAACGGCAGGTCGGCGAGGTCGGGGCCGAGCTGATCGGCGCGGCGGGGCCGATGGCCGATGTCGAGGCGATCGCGGTCGCTGGTGAGGCGCTCACCGCAGTCGGCGTCCCATATCTCTCGGTTGACATCACGCTGCCGACGTTAGTGCCGGCGGTCGCTGAGGCTTATGGCATCACCGGCGCTCGCGCTGCTGTTTTGCGCGCGGCGCTCGACCATAAGGACATTGCCGCGGTTGCCGCGGTAGCAGGCGAAGCCGGGGCGCTATTCGGAAATTTGTTGGCGGCGGCGGGACCTGCCTCAACGACCTTGGCCGCCCTCGATCGTCTCGATTTACCGGAGCGGGCGCGCACCGAACGGATGCGACTTGGTGCCGTGCTCGACAGACTCTCCGGGGTGGCCCCAGAGCTCAAGGTGACGGTCGACCCGGTCGAGAACCGCGGCTTCGAATATCACACGGGCATCAGTTTCACCTTTTTTGCGGGCGGCGTCGCAACGCATGGTCCGGTGGGCGATCTCGGGCGCGGAGGTCGTTACGATGCCGGGGACCCGGCAGCGCCGGAGCCCGCAACCGGGTTCACCCTCTACACCGACACGATCCTGCGAACACTGCCGCGAGCCGCTGTGCCTCGGCGATTGCTGCTACCACTGGATGCTGATCCCGCGCGAGGTCGCGCCCTGCGCGAAGAGGGTTGGGTAACCGTTGCGGCACTCGAGGCGGTTGGGGACTGGCGGGCTGAAGCGCATCGCCTCGGCTGCGACCACATTCTCGAAAACGGCCAACCGGTAATGATCGACTAAGGGAGGCGCGAGATGGGCAATGTCGCCGTCATCGGTGCCCAGTGGGGTGACGAGGGCAAAGGCAAGATCGTAGACTGGCTCTCGGAACGAGCCGATGTCGTGGTCCGCTTTCAAGGCGGACATAATGCCGGTCATACCCTCGTCGTCGGAAATGTTGAATACAAGCTCAGCCTGCTGCCGTCGGGGGTCGTGCGCCCCGGCAAGCTGTCGATCATCGGCAACGGCGTGGTGGTCGATCCCTGGGCCCTACTGGACGAGATCGACGCGATCCGCGCTAAGGGCATTGATGTCAATCCGCAAAATTTGCGACTCGCTGACAACGCCGCGTTGATCCTGCCGTCGCATGGCGCTCTCGACCGGGCTCGGGAGGAATGGCTCAGCGACAGCAAAATCGGGACGACCGGGCGAGGCATCGGACCGGCTTACGAGGACAAAGTCGGCCGTCGGGCCGTCAGGGTGTGCGATCTTGCCGACCCGGCTGCCCTTGAGCAGCGCGTCGATCAGCTACTGTTGCATCACAACGCGCTGCTGCGCGGGTTGGACAAGTCTGAGGTTGGCCGCAACGAGTTGCTCGCCCGGCTGCGCGAGATTGCGCCGCGCATCCTGCCCTATGCCGCGCCGGTGTGGCGTCTGCTCGACGACGCCCGGCGAAAGGGCCGACGCGTTCTGTTCGAAGGCGCGCAGGGGGCCATGCTCGACGTCGATCACGGCACCTACCCCTATGTCACCTCGTCGAATACCCTGGCGGGGCAGGCGGCCGCAGGGTCGGGCATCGCGCCCGGCACCGTCGGCTTCGTCCTCGGCATTACCAAGGCTTACACGACCCGAGTCGGCAGCGGTCCCTTCCCGACTGAGCTCAAAGACGCGATCGGCGGCAAGCTCGGCGAGCGCGGCCGGGAGTTCGGTGTCGTCACCGGACGCAAACGGCGCTGCGGCTGGTTCGACGCGGTGGCAGTGCGGCAGGCGGTCAAGACAGGTGGCATCGACGGGATTGCGCTAACCAAACTCGATGTGCTCGACGGCTTCGAGGAGGTCAAGTTCTGCACTGCTTACCGCCATGGCAGAGAGACTTATGACTATTTCCCCGCGGGGATGACTGTTCAGGCTGAGCTCGAACCGGTCTATGAGAGCGCCGAAGGCTGGAGCGAGAGTACCCGCGGTGCGCGCTCCTGGGCCGACCTTCCGGCGACCGCGATCAAATACATCCGGCGGCTCGAAGAGCTGATTGGCGCCCCGGTCGCCCTCTTGTCGACCAGCCCCGAGCGCGAGGACACCGTGCTCGTACGCGACCCCTTCGCCGACTGAAAACCCGCCGCGCACCGGGCGATATCCCAGCACCGGACCTCGCGCTAAAGCGTGCCTCAGCGGGTGCCGCGGCCTTGCGATGCAGTAGCGGGTTTGCCGGTCAAGCGGGCGTGATCACCGATATAGCCGTCGACGTGAGTCACTATGGCATCGATGCGATCGGCGAAGTAGTGATCGGCCCCCGGGATCTTGCGAAAATCAATTTTGATGTCGCGCTGATGCGACAGCTTGGTGACCAGCTTCTGTACCGATTCGACCGTTACGACAGTATCCTGGTCGCCCTGCAGGATCAGGCCCGATGACGGGCAGGGGGCAAGGAAAGTAAAGTCGTAAACGTTGGCGGGCGGCGCAACCGAGATGAAGCTCTCAATCTCGGGCCGCCGCATCAAGAGCTGCATGCCGATCCATGCGCCAAATGAAAATCCTGCAACCCAACAGGTGCCGGCATTTGGATTATAGGTCTGCATCCAATCGAGTGCCGAGGCGGCGTCTGAAAGCTCACCCTCACCCCGGTCAAAGCTGCCCTGGCTGCGCCCGACACCTCGAAAGTTGAAGCGCAAGGTCGAGAACCCGCGTCGCACGAAGCACTGATACAAGGCATAAACCACCTTGTTGTTCATCGTGCCGCCATGCTGTGGGTGCGGATGCAGGACGAGCGCCATCGGCGCACCGGAGCTTCGGGCGTGGTGATAGCGCGCCTCTATTCGGCCGTCCGGGCCGTTGATGATTACGTCGGGCATCTTCGATCCAGCTCAAATCCCACTAACCCGGTCGGATATTGCCGGCCGCGCACCCGTCCGAAGCACCCAGAATTCTTGATCACGCTTGTCGGACAATTATATTTCGTTCGGCGCATCACCGCCAAGCCGCGGTAAGTTTAACATATAGTGATCGCGATGCTGTTGAAAAACCTACGCGACGAAATAGACGCCACCCTTGCCCGGGATCCAGCCGCCCGATCGCGTCTCGAAGTCGTGCTGTGCTATCCCGGGTTTCATGCGCTTCTCTATCACCGTCTCGCTCATTGGCTCTGGGGACGGGGCTGGCTACTCGCGGGCCGGTTCGCATCGCATATCGGGCGGGTGTTGACCGGCATAGAAATCCATCCCGGGGCGCGGATCGGCAAGCGCGTGTTCATCGACCATGGGATGGGTGTTGTGATCGGCGAAACGGCCGAGGTCGGAGACGACGTCACGCTTTATCAGGGGGTGACCCTTGGTGGCACATCACTGACCCGAGGCGCGAAGCGGCACCCGACAATCGGAAACGGTGTCATCGTCAGTTCTGGGGCACAAGTTCTCGGTCCTTTCCGGGTCGGTGACGGAGCGCGCATCGGTGCGCAGGCCGTGGTGCTCTCCGAGGTCCCACCGGGTGCGACGATGGTCGGAATCCCGGCCCGGCCAGTCGGTGGGCGCACTCCGCAACCACGATCGGAACCGGAGTTTCAGCCGTATGCAGTCTGCGGCGATGTGCCCGATCCGGTGGCCCGCACGCTCAACGGCCTGTTAGACGAAGTCACAAAGCTCAGAGCGCGCGTTGCCGAACTCGAACAAGAACGAACGGCGCAGGGGCCGGCTCTAGAGGCGACTTCGGGCGAATCGCAGACGTTCCGCGGCGTTGCGACCTCCCACGGCAATGGCACGGACGACGATTGAGATGAGCCTTCTGGGGACGCGGTCATGAGGTTGAGCACCAAGGGGCGGTATGCCGTCATGGCAATGGTCGATCTCGCCCAGCACACCAGCGGCAATCCAGTTTCGCTCGCGGAGATCGCTGAACGGCAAGAGATCTCGCTGTCCTATCTCGAGCAACTGTTCGCCCTCTTGCGCAAGAGCGGTCTCGTCAGGAGCGTCCGTGGTCCGGGTGGCGGCTATCTTCTGGCCCGCGACCGCAGTGAGACGCGCATTGCAGACATCATCCTCGCGGTCGACGAACCGATTCGCGCGACGCGCTGTACTCCGGGCGCTCCGATTGGCTGCCGAGGCAATCGTACCCGGTGCTCGACTCATGATTTATGGGAAGAGCTCGGCAATCAGATCCACCTTTTTCTGAGCTCGGTTTCTCTCGAAGATGTCTGCGAAGAGCGCGTGCTCGGAACAAGCGGGCGCATCCATTGCGATTCTTTTCGCCCCGCCGCTGCCGCTGGAACACGATGAGCCCCGCTAACCCGCACCGCATGGCTCAGACCGAGACCTACCTCGACTGGAACGCGACGACACCACTTCGTCCCGAAGCGTCGGCCGCAATCTCTGCGACGCTCAACTGTTGCGGCAATCCCTCCTCGGTCCATCGCTGGGGCCGGGCGGCACGGCAGACAGTAGAGCGTGCTCGTAAGGCTGTCGCGGCTCTCCTCGGTGATATCCGCCCCGATGGTGTCGTCTTTGTCAGTGGCGGCACCGAGGCGAATCACCTCGCTTTGTTCGGGGCGGGGCGAGAACATGTGCTTGTTTCGGACGTCGAGCACGATTCGGTCCGTCATGCGTTTCCGGGGTCCGAAGCGATCCCCGTGGATCGTGACGGTGTTGTCGCCGTCGACGTGCTCGATCGGCGACTCGCTACCGATCGGCGGCCGGCGCTGGTATCGGTCATGTTTGCCAATAACGAGACCGGCGTCATTCAGCCGGTCGCCGATATCGCTGCCGTCGCGCACAAACACGGCGCATTATTTCATTGCGATGCGGTGCAGGGTGCCGGAAAGCTCCCTCTCGACATCGAAGAGATCGGGGCCGATCTCGTCAGTTTATCGGCGCACAAGCTCGGTGGTCCGCCGGGCATCGGCGCGCTCGTGGTGACTGGTGGGCGCGATCTGACGCCATTGTTCCGTGGTGGCGGCCAGGAGCGCGGGCGCCGTGCCGGGACCGAAAACCTTCCGGGGATCGCGGGTTTTGCCGCCGCCGCCACTGCTGCTCTAGAGGGCATCACTGCGTATGACCGCATTCGCGCCTTGCGCGACCGGTTGGAGCACCAGATCGCTGAAATCGCCCCCGATGCGGTCGTGCTCGGTGCTGCCGCGCCTCGTTTGCCCAATACGACGGCGATCGCGATGCCCGGGGTTGCGGCCGAGACCCAAGTCATTGCTCTCGATCTCGAGGGCATCATGGTCAGTGCCGGTGCCGCCTGTTCGTCAGGCAAGGTTGGGCCGAGCCACGTGCTCGCGGCGATGCAAGTAGGCCCCGATCTCGCCGGATCGACGATCCGGGTCAGCCTCGGCTGGGACTCCTCGGAGGAAGACATTGCCCATTTTCTGCGGGCCTGGACCGCCCTTTACCGGCGGCGCCGCGGCTTTACCGGAGGAGCACGCGCTGCATGACGCCGGCTCTCGCCCATCCCCGCCTACAAGAGGCATCCGACGCAGCCCCCAACACGCCGCCGATCTATCTCGACAATCAGTCCTCGACCCGAGTCGATCCGCGGGTGCTCGAGGCGATGCTTCCTTATTTCACCGAGGAATTCGGCAACCCGCACAGTACGAGCCACGCCTATGGCCGCATCGCCGCCGAGGCGGTCGAACGGGCGCGCGGCGAGATCGCTGCGCTGATTAACGCCGATCCGCGCGAACTCACCTTCACTTCCGGGGCGACCGAAGCGAACAATCTAGCGATCAAGGGCGTTGCGCATTTCTCTCGCGCCCATCCGCAAGGCGGACAGGCGCGCGATCACATCGTGACCTTGCAGACCGAGCACAAATGCGTGCTCGAAAGTTGTAAAGCGCTCGAGCGTGAAGGCTTCGTGGTAACCTATCTGCCGGTTGAGCCGAACGGCCTTATATCGCTCGCTGTGCTCGAAGCGGCGATCTCCGAGCGGACGCTCCTCGTGTCGGTCATGGCTGCGCACAACGAGATCGGGATCATCCAGCCTCTCGCCGAGATCGGCGCGCTGTGCCGCTCCAAGGGCGTACTGCTTCATAGCGATGCGGCCCAGGCGTTCGGCAAGATCTCGCTCGATGTCGAGGCGATGCACATCGATCTACTGTCGATCTCCGGGCACAAGGTCTATGGCCCGAAGGGTATCGGTGCGCTTTATGTCCGGCGGCGGCCGCGGGTGCGGCTGTTGCCGCTGATCGATGGCGGCGGTCAGGAGCGCGGCTTGCGGTCCGGCACCTTGCCCACACCGCTCTGCATCGGGCTCGGCCGGGCGGCGGCGATCGCCGGTGCAGAAATGGCGGGGGAGGCAGAACGGCTGCGCCATCTCAGAGACCGCTTGCTGCGGAATTTGGCGCACCGCATCCCCGGGCTGCGCCTAAATGGCGATGCCGAGCACCGCTTACCCGGCAGCCTTAACCTCTCCGTTCCGGGAATCTCGGCGCAAGCACTGATCGACGCCTCTCCGAGTATCGCAATCTCAACCGGCTCGGCTTGCACCTCCGCGGCTGTCGAGCCTTCGTATGTGCTGCGCGCGCTCGGCCTTTCGGATGACCTCGCGAACGCCTCGATTCGCATCGGGCTCGGCCGTTTCACAACGCCAGCCGAAGTCGATTTCGCCGGCGATGCGATCGACGCGGCCGTGACCCGGCTGACGGGGCAGGGGAATAAACCCATATAAGGGATAAGGGATGACACTCTTGGCTCGTGCCGATAATTGAAGGCGTTTGGAGAACAGACGGATGATGGCGAGAAAGCAGGCCTTGTCGGTAACGGATGCTGCGGCGGAACGCATCCAAACGCTCCTCGCCAAGCGTGGCAAGCCGTCGGCGGGGGTGCGCATCGGTGTGCGCTCGCGTGGCTGCTCCGGCCTCAGCTACACGCTCGAATATGCCGACGAAAAGGGCAAGTTCGACGAGGTTGTCGAAGACAAGGGCGTGACGATCCTCGTCGATCCGAAAGCGATCATGTTCATCCTCGGCACCGAGATGGATTACGTCGAAGAAAGGCTGCAAAGCGGCTTTACCTTCCGCAATCCCAATGAGAAAGGTCGCTGCGGTTGCGGTGAGTCGTTCCATGTCTAACCGGACGCGGGTAGCGATTCGCGGCGGGTCCACGTGAAGCTGTTCCAGATAGAGGAGCCGGACGGAGGGCCGGTCGATCCAACCGCACCGGGAGCGGCGATCGGCATCGATGCTAGCTCTGCCGAGGTTGAGGTGGCCTTCTCGGTCGGCGGAAACGCGCTTATTCTCGCCGATCGCGAGGGTTTCGAACAGGTGTTGCTTGTACCCGGAATAGCGGCTGGAAAGACGGAGTGGCAAGCCGTGTTCGAGGCGGCGCGCACTCGTGCCGAACGCGCGGTGGCTCGTCCGGTCACGCATGCCGTGATCGTGCTCGCCTCGGCGCCCGACGGCGATACTGCACACCGGATGCGCGATGCCGCGGAAGGTGCCGGGCTAGAGCTGCTGCATTTGACTCCGGCGACCGAGCTGCTGGCCGCGCCGACCCCGGCGCTCGCCGCCGCGATGCTCGCTGAAGATTTGGCACCGCCACCGGAAACTGATGTCTGATGCCGAAAATAATCTTCATCGAGCGCGATGGGACCCGGCGCGAGGTCGATGCCCCGCTCGGCGTCTCGGTGCTGGAAGTCGCTCGCCGGCATGACATCGACATCGAGGGCGCCTGCGAGGGCTCGCTGGCCTGTTCGACTTGCCACGTCGTCGTGGATCCCGAGTGGTACGAGCTGCTCAACGATGCCAGCGAGGACGAAGAGGATATGCTCGACCTCGCGTTCAACCTGACCACGACCTCTCGGCTGGGCTGTCAAATCGTCGTCACCGAGGAGCTCGACGGGCTGACCGTGCGGCTGCCTGCGGCGACCCGTAACCTTCTGCTCGGCTGACCCGCTCCGGGCCCACCATGGCCGGCAAGTCTATTCTCTTCCCGCGTTTGGTCGGCGCGGCAGACTTGGCTTGGCGTGCTTATACCCGTCACCAATTCGTGCTTCTGCTGGCAAGCGGGAAACTACCGGAGGCATGTTTCCGGCGATATCTAGTGCAGGATTATTTGTTTCTGCTGCATTTCGCGCGCGCCTGGGGTCTGGCCATCTACAAATCCGAGACGCTTGCCGAGATGCGCCGCGCACAGCGCCTGGTCGCAGCGACGCTCGATGTCGAGATTGGCCTTCACATCGAGTATTGCCGCGGTTGGGGGCTTTCGGAAACAGCAATGGCGAGCGAACCCGAGGCGCTGGAGACGATTGCCTACACCCGCTTTGTGCTCGACCGAGGTCTCGCTGGGGACCGCCTGGACCTCGAGGTGGCGCTGGCTCCTTGCATTATCGGCTACGCGGTGATCGCCGCTGAGCGGATCGGCGATCCCGGCACCCGGCTCGAGGGAAACCGCTACCGAGAATGGCTCGAAATGTATGCCGGGTCCGACTATCAGTCCCTTGCCGGGGAGGCTGAAACCGCGCTCGACGAACAGTTTGCCCGGCGCGGTGGCGAGGGGCGCTTTCGCTCTCTTGCCGCCGGTTTCGCCACCGCCGCGCGGCTCGAGGCCGATTTCTGGCAGATGGGACTCGGGGAACAACGATGAGCCTGGCGGATCTCGATCTGCCGGGCAACCCGGGAGACCACTGCATGGTTGTTGCGATGTCGGGCGGGGTCGATTCGTCGGTGACCGCGGCCCTGCTGGTAGAGCAGCGTTTCGAGGTGGTCGGCATTTCGTTGCAGCTCTACGATCATAAGGCCGCTGCCGGGCGCAAAGGCGCGTGCTGCGCGGGACAGGACATTTACGATGCCGCTCGCGTCGCTGAGCGTCTCGGGATCCCGCATTACGTGCTCGATTACGAGAGCCGCTTTCGCGCCGAAGTCATCGACGATTTCGTCGATTCCTACGCGCGCGGCGAGACGCCGATCCCCTGTGTCCGCTGCAACCAGCGCGTCAAGTTTCGCGATCTTCTGGGAGCGGCACGCGATCTCGGCGCCTCGGCGCTCGCGACCGGGCACTACGCGCGACGCATCCCTGGGCCGGATGGGCCGGAACTGCATCGGGCGCGAGATCGATCACGCGACCAGAGCTATTTCTTGTTCGCCACGACGCGGACGGAACTCGACTTCCTGCGCTTTCCGCTGGGCGGCCTCACCAAGGACGAAACCCGCCGCGAAGCACGACGCTTCGGTCTTGCTGTTGCCGACAAGGTGGACAGCCAAGACATTTGCTTTGTTCCGGACGGATCCTATGCCCGGCTTGTCGAGCGGCTGCGGCCCGAATGTTGTGAGCCGGGTGAGATCGTCGACCAAGAGGGTCGAGTGCTCGGTCGTCACAGCGGTATCGTCCATTTCACCGTAGGACAGCGCAGGGGGCTCGGGATCGCCGCCGCAGAGCCGCTCTATGTGTTGCGGGTCGATCCCGAAGAGCGGCGCGTGCTTGTCGGGCCGCGGGAGGCGCTGGCCAAAACCCGCCTCCGTCTCGGCGAACTCAACTGGCTCGGCCCGCCCGTCGCCGAGGGTATGCCGGTCACTGCCAAGCTCCGCTCGACGCAGCCGCCTGTTTCGGCGACCCTCTACCGTGGCGCCGACGCCGGAGAAGCCGAACTCGTCCTCGATGCCCCAGCGGGCGCCGTGGCGCCAGGGCAGGCCGCCGTGCTCTTTGACGGCGAGCGAATGCTCGGCGGCGGCTGGATCCGCCGCCCCGCCTTGACCCGTCTTTCCCCATCTCCTATATCCGAGCCCCTTGTGGCGGGATAGCTCAGTTGGTTAGAGCAGGGGAATCATAATCCCAAGGTCGGGGGTTCAAGTCCCTCTCCCGCTACCAAAAATCAGATAATGATATCAGCATGATAACGCTTTTATGGCCACCCGAAGTGGCCATTTTCATGTCGCAGTCTGTTGTGACACGTTGCCTTGATTTTCCTGACGTTTCTGCATATCGTCGCCTGTCCTTGCGACAAGAAATGCGACATGAAAAACATGGCCGGCACATCGATGCCGCAGCGCACCAAAGCTCAAGCCTGGGCTGATTATGAACGATTGGCTGCAGACAGGGGCTGGCATCCCCTCGTGATCGAGCGGGCCCGGATCGCATTTGAGAACGACGATCCGCCGTGGTGCTGGGAGGAATATCTCGAGGAAGGTACCACACCGTTCGCCCCCGAGAGCATGGTGAAGCAGGTGATCGCCGAGGTGGTCGCAAAAAATGGCGCACCAGTTGGTGAACCGCGATTGTGGCCGGCGGTCCGGACAGAAATTGCGAGTCGCGGGTTCCGCGTCCGCAAGAAGACGGTGCGCGACTTAGCACCAAAAGCGAAAGCCGGACGTCCAAAAATCTCGCCAAATAGCTAGAAAACCCTCGACGGCGAGATTTTTCGGCGAGATTTCTTGTCCTAAGTCTCTCCGCATTCTTCAATATGCAGCGGAGAGCATCCCAATGTCACAAGACACTAGTGCTGAGCAGGATCTGCTTTATGGCGGCCCGGCTATCTGCGCGTTTCTAAACTCGCTCAGTGAGCGGGAGTTTACGCTCGGCCACACTTACCGCCTGATTGCAGCTCGCCGCATACCTGCCCGCAAAAGTGGGCCAAAGACGATAATCGCTTCCAAGCGCGAGATCCGCGCTTCTCTGCCCGGGGGGGCAGCCGCTTCAGCATAAAAAATGCCGGTCCCGGCATGTGCACCGGAACCGGCGAGAGGACTCAATAGGGAATTTCCCCATAAGGACTGTCTGATCGGCATCACCACGAAAAAGACGTGGTCGCCATAGACAAAATCCTCTTAACGGTCAAGAACGCACGCGCCGGCCGGCCCATCCGAAAGGAAGGGCCAATATGGTTCAAAAATCCACACCTCGACGCTCTCTGCGTGAGCGACGATCGATCGAGCTCCGACGCTTGCGCCGCGCGCATTACGCTCAACGGATCTGGTACCTAGGTTACCGCGTCGAATACGAGTTGATCGAATATCTGATCGCGGAATTCGATCTGGATCAAGACCGCGTCGACCGCATCCTCGACCGATTCGCTGACCTCTATTCCAACCATCCTGCGCGAGCTGGGCACCAACAAGTTGCCGCCGGCGCCTCTTCACGCAGTGCGGCGATGATCCGTTCCCCGATTGTCGAATTTCGCAGCCGAGAGATCCGCGAGAAATTCGAGGAGCAAGTTCTCGAGGCGTTGCGCCGGGCCCACCCCGAAGCCTTCGCCGGCGGGGGCGCGGCATGAATGCGCTCGAGGCTGCGACTCTCTATTACGGCCGCGGGTGGCGCGTCGTGCCGGTTCCTGCGGGGCAGAAGCGCCCGATCATCAAGGGCTGGCCGGATCGAAAATTCAAACTCACCGATTTCAGTAATGAAGCCAACGTTGCGATTCGGGTCGGCCGACAGTCTAGAAGGTTAACTGACGGCGATCTCGACTGCGAGGAAGCAATCGAGCTGGCGCCGCTCTATCTGCCCGAAACTGAGGCGATTTTCGGCCGCAGATCAAAGCCGCAGTCGCACTGGCTCTACTATGCCGACGGCGCGCAATTCGAGACCTTCGTCGATCCAATTGCGCAGCAGACCCTATTAGAACTGCGCGCGGATGGCAGGGATGGGGGCGCTCATCTCACGCTGGTACCGCCATCAATCGCCAATGGTGAACAACGAGAATGGTGCAGCGAGACCATCGAACCGGCTGTATTCAACGGCCGCGCTCTGCGCGTCTGCATGGCACGCCTCGCGATCGGCTGCCTCATGATGCGATACGTATCAGAGCACGCCGCGCGCCGTCCCGGTCCCGACTTGCTCAATATTCTATGGGAATTCGATCCCGAGCTTGGACGGCCGGCTTATCGCTGGCTCGGCAAACCTACCCCCGACGCGCCGCGATGGTCACCAAAACCCCGGCATGAGGTAACAGAACGGGATATTGCGCTCCGTGAGCTAGCCCGCGTCATTCCCAACAACGCGGATTGGCACGAATGGAATCGGGTCGGAATGGCCTTCTATGCGGCTTCTGGCGGTTCTGATGAAGGCTTTATCGCTTTCGATGACTGGAGCGCTAAATCGCCGTCGAAATACGATTGTCATGCTGTTGAAGAGAGGTGGCGAAACTACCAACGCTCGCCTCCGTCACGCATCAGCCTAGGCGCTCTCATCCATCTGGCTCACCAAGCCGGTTGGAAGTCGGCGGGGGCACGATGATGACCGACTGGACCCCCAAAAACGCCCACGAAGAGGCGGAGGACGTTAAACCTAATGGGCACGACATTGATCCGGCTTTCCCACTCGAAATCCTCGATTTTACCACCCTGCACGGCAAGGACGTTCCGGAGCAGCGATGGCTCGTGCCCGATTGGATACCTTGGGACCGAGTCACTGGTCTGTTCGGTGCGGGCGGGGAAGGGAAAACCCTGCTCGCGCAACAGCTGATGACTACAGCGGCACTCAAGCGTCACTGGCTCGGCCGCGCCGTCGTTCCGGTTAGGACCCTCGGGTTATTTTGTGAGGATGATGCTGAAGAACTCCATCGTCGTCAGGCCAATATCAATCGGCTGTACGGCTGTGAATTCGCCGATCTCGATAATATGCGGGCCCTCCCCAGGCTTGGCTGCAAGCGTGCAGCTGTCAGGATCACGAAACATGCTGCAGGCACCGCATCGATCGCCGTCAACTGGGTGATCGACATAGTCCGCTTCGTCTTGTGATAGCGTCGCGGCCTTATGCAGCGTCAAGCGCTCTGAGATCTGCCTCGATACGTCTGGCGCGCGAGCGGCGAAGAAGCTGGCGAGCCTCGAGGTCAACCGCTTCTCGGCGGCCTGCATCAAGGCCAAATCTCGCCCTGGCGCCCGCCGTAATCGCGCTTGCTTTTCCAGCGGCTGTTCCTCGGTTGCCGGCGGGGCTACGTGGATTTGCAGCCCCATCCCGTGCCCCCGTTCGCGCATTGGTGGCGCCCGGCATCGCTCTGGGGGAACTCTGACCGGGCGCCCCGGCTGCCGCCATGGGGTTGAATGGCGGCGGCGGATTCGTCGTATGTTCTGACCCTTGATCGGCATGCTTCAGGAGGACTGGCCCCGTCGCGAGGACGAACATCGCGTCATCGCCGCCCTCGACCGGTTCAAGCCCCAAGGTGTCGCGGGCCTCGTTTATCGTATTGATCCCGTTCTTGACATATCCCTCGAGAATCGTCGCTTGAACCTGGGGATCGGTCTCGTTCAACTCTTGCCAGCGGAATTCGAGGTCTTTGTGCCCCATCCGCTTTTGCAAAACCTCGTCGACGAGCCGCTTGACCCAGAGAAGCAAAGGACCCAGCCCCTCTTCCTGTGCTGTCTGGCGCGCAGTTTCGCTCGTAGAGCGATTGCGCTGCCGGATGAACGCATCGGGCGGCAGGCTGAACGCGAACATAACCACGCGGGCGAGCCACTCGTCCATCTCGTCCTTTAGTGGCGGGTCCTTGATGGACTGATACTTTGAGCCGAACGGCGCCCATACACTCTTCGACCGCTCGGAGAGATTGCCCGCCATAGTGGAATCGAACCACTGCTGGAACTCGGCGATTTGCTTGGATGACCAGCCATCCGGTGAGGTGATTAGCCCCCGCGGCACGTTACCTTCGGTAAACCAGTTGAGCTGCATCACTTGCCGGCGCAGAGCGATGTTGATGAACATCAAGATCTGCTCGACCGGCGAATAACCGTATATGTGCCCAGGGCGCTTGTTGCGCGGCGTATAGATTATCTCGTCAGCGGTGAACAGGCGCCACGGGCGACCGTGAATAACCTGTTCAAAGGCTGGCGCAGGAGGTTTTGGGCGCCTCCCGGTATGATCAATCAGCAACTTGATCGTCGAGCCGTCGACGATATCAAGGGCGCGGATTGAGCCGTCCCGGTTTCTCAATACCTCGAGCGTCGGCGCATCAATCGCCAGCATATCCTCGAGCAACTCGCGCAACCATGTCCCAAACGGTCTGTCGCCGTCGGGGTGACGCCAGAACTCGGTCGCGGCTTTGATCCGCTTTTCTTGATCTGCGGTTGCAGCCACATCATCATCGCCGTCGTCGAGCACTCCAATTTCCCACTCCAGGCGTTCGATCTGGTCTTTGCGCGTCTCGATCGCCATGCGGGTGAGGTTTTCGCTATAGGCGAGCGCGCGCAATTCCGCAAATGTAACCGGCTCATATGAGCGCGGGGTGTAAATGTAGTTGTAGCCGACCGGGTAATCCCACAGCCGGGCATATTCGGACTCGACCGGGACAAGTGGGAAATTCGGCGAGAAAATCCCTTGATCGGGCTGGAATACGTCTTTGAACTGGCGGACGACGTCCTGATTGCCCTCAATCTTACCGGGCACACCCCAGTTGTAGCTGACGTTGATGCTTTGGCGCGAGCCGCCAGGCGGTGGCATAATGTTCCTATTTCCCGCTATGCCACATCAGCCGGGGCGCCCTCTGCCGCGCCTCTACCAATCTCTTGGCGCAAGACGGCGCAACTATGCTGGCACAGTTCCCACGGCAATTTCGGGCAGATGGCGCAATGATGTGCGCCTGTGCCATTGCCAGTCCGAATTGCCTCGACATGCTTTAGGAAATCGGGATCGTCGTCGAACCTGGTCATGGCCTAGCGTGATTTGTATTTCTCGATCGCCTTATCGAGTTCGGCGTCCACTTCCTCACGCACGGACCTGTCAATCGGCACGTTGCCGGTTTCATATCCCTCGCTGTTTCGCAAACGGCGATGCGGCTTGGTCGAGAAATCATGTTTCAGGTCGCGCAGCGTCTCCGCGACCTCTTTTCCGAAATCGCTCATGTCCAGTACGCCACGATGTTGGTGACATTCGTGCCGGTCGACCACACCCGCGTCGCGCGGATAGGATACATGCCGGTCGGCAGACCGGTGATCGTGATGTCCTCGCCGCCCTCCGTTGTCAGATGGATCGTCTGCGCGCCGCTATTGGTGAACGAAAGATAGCTGCTGCCGCATGGCAAATTGACGGTGTCTGATGCGGTAACGAGGATTGCGTGATTCGGGATGAGCGGCGTCATGACTGGGGCATCCGCATCATGTCCACGACAATTTCAATAGGGCCAGCAACGACGCGAAAGAACCCGCCGTCGACTTTGCCTGCCTGGGAAAGCGCCGCCGCCGCTGGTGCCGTAAATCCCACGTTCATCAGCGCCGCAATGATTTTGGCTTGCGTTACAACGCGATCAGAGAATTGACGCGCTCGCCCAACGCCTGGGAATTGGGCTCCTTCCACAGGAAGAACTCCCATAGTCGCCAAATAGCGCGCGGTGCGAATCGGCATTCCAGACCGTTTGGCAAGATCCGAAACAGAAATCATGGCGGGGATGGCGGATAGCATCGCAGAGAATGGTCAACCCCAACGTGCTGGGTGATGCGATCGTCGATGTGCTGCAAAATAACCCGCACCTCGGCATCATAGGTCTGTTCGTTTTGCTGCCAACGCGTGGTTGCCGCTGCGACGTCCTCCACACGCTTGGTCAAGTCGGCCAACGCTCGGCGATTATCAGCCACGTCATTGGCGACATAGGCTATGGCGCCGCCACCGATCGACAGGAAAGTCAAGAACAATGCGGCCCAGCGATAGATGGCGACAGCGATATTGCCATCAGCCGACCTTGCTACCATTCGGCATCATGGGCCTGTCGGGCCCGTCGGTCCGATCGGGCCGCCCGCGCCTACTGCGCCGCCGAGTCCGGTCGGCCCCGTGCCAGGACCTGTTGGACCTTGCGAGCCAACTGCTCCAGTGGGTCCGCCGGGCCCGGTAGGGCCCGTGAGCCCGGCAGAGCCAGTTGCACCGGTGGCGCCGAGCGTGTTTTGCGAGCAGCCTTGCTCGCGGAGTTCGGCCGCATCGTTTTGAGTTGCGACAACAAGGGCACCAATGCTGCTCGCCGTGTAGATTGTCCCGCTGCGGACCTGATACTGCATTCCCGGCGTGCCGTAAACGGTGACGGTCATGCTATGGTCCCGTCACTCCGGTCGGCCCGGTCGCGCCTGTCGCGCCCACCTCACCCGTTGGGCCGGTTGCCCCGCCCGCAGGCCCGGTAACGCCCGTCACACCCGCCGCTCCGGTTGGTCCGGTCGCAGATCCCGTGGGTCCCATGTTGCCGCGAGCGCCGGTAGCCCCAGTCGGTCCCGTCGATGTGGATGTGCATCCTGCGCGCGTCAGATCGCCAATATCCGACGTATCCGTGACCGTAATCGAGCCGTCTGACGCAGCGGTGTACGTGTTCCCCTTGCGCGTGTAATAGCCTTGATACGCCACGCCGTACAGTGTCGCCATCAGCTAAACCCTCGCGCTCGGCTAATTTGCAATCTGCGAATTAGCGACCTGAAATACAGTTGTTTTGTCGTAGCCCAGGGACGCCATCATCGTTGCTACCCACTGCGTCTGATCATCGTGAGAAAGCGCTCCACAAGTGAGCAGCAGAGACGTGACTAACCCTAAGACCGTCAGAGTCTCGGCTACCTTTAAGTGGGCGAAATGATCCTCGATGAAGTTGAGCAATTCCCGC
>Ga0306923_10000451_pt1 | contig 31973 bp, 31 predicted proteins | sample sta12Can44000108_FD_203841 | JGI IMG/M metagenome (GOLD analysis project Ga0306923, IMG submission 203841) | Lab enrichment of tropical soil microbial communities from Luquillo Experimental Forest, Puerto Rico - statanox.12C.anox.44.000.108 (v2)... | ecosystem: Environmental > Terrestrial >... | reverse complement strand
ACACGTCGCTTCGAGGTGGGCAACGCGCAGAGCAGGTCGGCGCAGGCGACGCTTGCCGGCGCGGGCGCGGCTGCGGCAAGGTCTGCCGAATTTTGGCGAAGGAGGTCCTGTGGCGCGCAGCGATGTCATTGTTCTCGGGGCGGGAATTGTCGGCACGTCGATTGCGGTCCACCTCGTCAAGCGGGGCCTTACGGTCGCGCTGATCGATCGCGCCGGAGCGGGCGAGGGGACCTCCTACGGCAATGCCGGGGTCATCGAAGGTAATACCATCTTCCCGCCCGCCTTTCCGTCCGACTGGGGGGAACGCCTACGCGTCGTGTTCAAGCGGTCGCCGCAGGCGAATTACCATCTCTCGTTCTTGCCTAAAGTCGCCCCTTGGCTGTGGGCGTTCTATGCCGCTTCGCAGCCGTCGCGGCTCGCGGAAACCGTTCGCCTAATGCGGCCGCTGATGGCCCGTGCCGTTGCCGAACACGAGGCGCTAAGCGCAGAGGCCGCCGCAGAGCGCTATTTCCGCCGCACCGGCTGGCTCAAGCTCTATCGCACTGACCGCGGCTTCGCGGCCCAGCGGCGCGAACTCGAACTGGCCAAGGACCTCGGCATCGCCAATGTCGCGCTCGACCTTGATGGAGTGCGCGGGCTTGAGCCCTCCCTGGCGCCGGTGTTCCGCCATGCCGTGCACTGGACCGGCGCGGTGAGTGTGAGCAGCCCGCTGGCAGTGACGCGCGCCTATGCCGCGCGATTTGCGGCGCTCGGAGGTTTGAGCTTCTCGGGCGATGCGCGGTCCCTGCATCGCGTCAATGCGCGATGGCGTGTCGATACCGCGGCCGGGCCGGTCGACGCCGGCGATGTCGTCGCGGCATTGGGTCCGTGGGCGCCTGACCTGCTCGATCCGCTGGGAGTGAGGCTTCCGCTCGCCGTCAAGCGAGGATATCACCGTCACTTTCGTCCGCAGGACAATGCGGCGCTGAGCCGGCCCGTACTCGATGCCGAGAACGGCTACTGCATTACGCCCATGGAGCAAGGCATTCGGCTGACGACCGGCGCCGAGTTTGCGCCGCGCGACGCGCCGCCAACCCCGGTGCAATTCGATCTATTATTGCCGCGCGCGCGCGGCCTGTTCGCGCTCGGCGAACCCGTCGAGGGGCAGCCGTGGATGGGAGCCCGTCCATGTTTTGCCGATTCACGCCCGGTGATCGGGCGCGCGCCAGGCCAGCGCGGGCTTTGGCTTGCTTACGGCCATGGTCACTGGGGCCTGACGCTTGGTCCCGCAACCGGACGGCTGGTCGCCGAGATGATGACTGGCGCGACGCCGTTTTGCGATCCGGCGCCGTACGGCGCCGAACGCTTCACTCGCTGATCGTCTTCACGACGCTCGACTGCGGACGCGTATTGTTAGTTGCGGAATACTTGTCCTGCGCCCTGACCATGTCGTCATATTTGGCGATCGTGGTTATTTGATCTTTCGGCACCATGTGCACGATCTTGTAGCCGCCTGCCTTGAGCTGGCGCAGCAGTTCCGGCAGGGCTTCCGCCGTGTTGTGCTGGAAGTCATGCATCAGCACGATGCCCTTGCCGTTCTTCGCGAGCTTCGTCATCGCCGATTTGACGACATCGTCCGGCTTGCGCAGCTTGAAATCGAACGTGTCGATGTCGGTCGAGAAAATGGCGATGTTGCGCGTGCCGAGATAGGTCATCAAGTCGGGCGGTTGTTGCAAATCAGGGAAGCGGAAGAACGGCGCAGTAGGACCGCCGACCGCCATGTGCACCGCGCTCACTCCCATTTCGATCTCTTGCTTGGCGAGCTCGATATCCTTGGCATAGGGATTCTTTGCCAGGTCCTTGTGCGACCAGGTGTGATTGCCGACGGTCATGCCGGCCGCGGCGACTTCCCGGGATATGTCAGGCCGCCAAGTAGCGTGTTGGCCGATCTCGAAGAAGGTCGCCTTGATGCAATTCTCTTTGAGCGCCTTAAGCACCATTGGCGTGTTGTCAGGCCACGGTCCATCGTCGAACGTCAGCACGACTTCCTTGTCGCGCAGGAAATCGTATTGCTTGAAATGTTCGGTGCCGAATGCCGGACCGCCCGTTGTGTCGATTTCGACAATACGCGACAGGCCGATCGCGTTCGGATTGTCGCAGGCGGGAACGGCTTTCGCCGCCGGCGGATTAGCCGCCGCGAGTGCTGGCGCTGCTGGGGCCGCGCTTGGCAAATTCTGATTAGCCGCCAATGCGCTGGGAGCTGCGGCCGGCGGCGCTGCTGTATTGACTTGCGCGAGCTGGGTGACTGGCGCCTGCGGCGGGAGTGGCTGGGCCGCTTGCGGCTGAGCCTGTTGACTAGCGAGCGGCGCCGCTCCGGTGCTTTGCCCTGGCGAAATCACACGTGCGGCGAGTGCGATGATCGAGGACGGCCCGGCCGCGTGCTGTGCCGCGACCACCCCAAATGCCGCAAGACCCAATGTCACCAAAGCCGCAATGACAGCCACTACGACGCGCATCGCGCCCTCCGCTGAAATTCTTGCTGAGCTTACGCGAAGTGAAGGCGCATTCGGGCAGCAAGTCAATGAAAACCGCAAGGTGAAACCGGCACTATCCCGTTTTGTGGTTTCTACGACCGATAACTGCCTAATTTGCTGTTCTGTCTCCGCTTGGGGAGGTGGGTCAGCGGCCGAATTTGTCCCGCCAGCTGGGAAGCGAATCGTCGGGCAGGGCGTCTGCCGCAAAAACGCCACGGGCAATCGCTCGCGTCACCACATTTGCGGCGAGCGTGCCCAGCTGGGCCAGTGCAAATACCGGATCGGCGAGCGGGCGCCGGCCGGTTGCGGCAGCGAACAGGGTGTCGCCGTCGAGCGGGCTGTGCACCGGGTAGATCGCCCGCGCCATTCCGGTTTGCGCCATCACCGCAAGACGATTCGCTTGGGCTTTGGTCAAAATCGCATCCGTCGCCACGAGGACGAGCGTAGTATTGGCGCCTGGCACGCCCTTGATCACTGGCTTGAGCATTTGTGGCGAGAATCCCTCCGGCAGGCCGCGGCCGCCGAACTCGGCGCCCACTTCAAACGGCGCCGCCCAGAACCACGGTCCGCCACCAATGACGACGCTGCCGACGGCATTCACCGCGGCGAGCGCGCCGACTGTCACGCCATCCGCCGTCTGCGCCGAGGCAGAACCCAGTCCGCCTTTGTAATCGACAATGGTCGCCCCGGTGCCGGCGCCAACGGTGCCGAGCGCAAAGTCAAGACCGGCTTTGGCAGCGGCGGCATAGCCGAAGTCGCGATAGGGCGGGAACCGCTTCCAATCTTTTTTGCCTCTACTCAAGAGGTCGAACAGCACGGCTCCCGGTACGATGGGTACGCGCGCCGGGCCGATGGCGAAGCCGCGGCCCTTTTCGCGCAGCCAGGCTTGCACGCCAGAGGCGGCATCAAGTCCGAATGCCGAGCCGCCCGACAGAACAATCGCGTCAATTCCGGGAACAGTCTGGGCCGGATTGAGAAGCTCGGTTTCCCGCGTGCCTGGGCCGCCGCCGCGGACGTCCACCGAGGCGACAACGGGTTCGTCAAACAGGACAACCGTCGTGCCGGAGCCGAGCTGAACATCCTCGGCATTTCCGACCTTGAGCCCGGCGACATCAGTGATCAGGTTGCGCAAAGCGCGGCCTCGCAAATTACTCAAATTGCTTTAAGCGGAAGCGATTTTAGCGGGCAGGTCAACTGCTTGGATTGCGCAACGTAAGCCAAATTTGAACCGTTGTGACGGGCCGGTCACAACTTCGCGGGTTTGTCGCCGTGTGCTTGCGCAACGCCGGGGCCGCGGGCATGAGAGCGTCGCTTAAGGAGTGCGCCTTTGCCGAACGTCACTGTCCTTGCGGCGCTGATTGCCGGGATGTTGAGCTTTCTCTCGCCCTGCGTATTGCCGCTGGTTCCGCCATATTTGGTGTATCTCACCGGCACTTCGCTCGAACGGCTGGCAGACGCCGAACCCGAGCCTGGCGTCCGGCGCGACGCACTCGCGGCCGCAGTGCTGTTCGTACTCGGCTTTGCAACCGTCTTTATCGCGCTCGGCGCCAGCGCCAGCGTAGTTGGCGCAGTGCTGCGCACCTATTCGCAAGAGCTTGGAATTCTCGCCGGTCTGGCCATCATCGCCATGGGCCTGCATTTTCTTGGGCTTACCCCGATCGCCTGGCTCAAGCGCGAAAAGCGCTTTGCCGTCGGCAAGCCGGTCGGCCTGTGGGGCGCCTACCTGATGGGCCTTGCTTTTGCATTCGGGTGGACGCCGTGCATCGGGCCGATCCTTGCCGCCGTTCTTGCGCTGGCGGCGGCGGAAGCGACTGTACTCAAGGGCGTTGGCTTGCTCGCAGTCTATTCGCTCGGATTAGGCGTTCCCTTTGTCATTGCCGCAATCGCGGCGGAGCCGTTCGCGGCGTTTCTCGCGCGCTTTCGCGCGCATCTCGGCTTGGTCGAAAAAGCGATGGGCGGACTGCTCGTGCTCACCGGCATCGCCTTTCTCACCGGCGTAATGAGCGAGATGAGTTATTGGCTGTTGGACACTTTCCCGGTGCTCGGCAAAATCGGCTAGCGCGTTGGGGATACTGTGGCCAAGAAAAAAGCCCGCCCGGACAAGGCGGGCTTTTGATTTCTCGCTGTTCGCTGTCTACATTCCGCATCCCGATGCGGGACATTCGACATAGTTGATCTTGCCGCTCGGATCCTTCTTCCAGACGTACATCACGTAGTCGAGCTTGGTGATGTCGCCTTTTTTGTCATAGGCCATATCACCTAGCACGGTCGAGAAGTGCGTCCCGGAATGCATCTGTTCGGCGACTTTCTTCGGCTCAAGCGATTTCGCAGCTTCCGCCGCCTGTTTGATGATCTGAACGCCGGCATAACTGTAGAGCGTGTAGGCTTCCGGCTCGAAGCCCTTGGCGCGAAAGGCCGCGACCACCGCCTTGGCTTCGGGGCGATTGCGTGGATCGGGACCGTAGGTCATCAGCGTGCCTTCGACCCCAGGCCCGCCGACTGTAGCGAACTCGTCCGAGGTAATGCCGTCGCCGCCCATCAGCGGCGCCTTCACGCCTTGATCGCGCATCTGCCGCACGATCAGGCCGCCTTCGGTGTAGAGCCCGCCGAAATAGACAAGGTCCGGCGCCGCTTGTTTGATTTTTGAGATCAGCGCCGAATAGTCCTTCTCGCCGGTATTAATGCCTTCATAGAGCACTTCTTTCATGCCGCCTGCTTTGATCGTGTTTAACGTCTCGTCGGCGAGGCCTTTGCCATAGGTCGTCTTGTCGTGGACAAAGGCGATCCGCTTGCCCTTGAAATGCTCAAGGATATAGCCGCCGGCAACTTTGCCCTGCTGGTCGTCCCGCCCGCAGGTGCGGAAAATGTTCCACATATTGCGCTCGGTGACGTTCGGATTGGTCGATGCCGGGGTGATCTGGAGGATGCCGTTCTCCTGATAGACTTCCGAGGCGGGGATCGTGACGCCTGAATTGTAATGACCGATGACGAATTTGACGCCGTCGGCCGCGAAATTATTGGCGACAGATACGCCCTGCTTGGGATCGGAGACGTCGTCGCCGAATTGGACCGTCAGCTTCTTGCCGAGAATGCCGCCGGCGGCGTTGATATCAGCGGCCGCTTGCTCGACGCCGTTCTTCATTTGCGCGCCGGTTGCGGCATTGGGACCTGTGATTGGGCCGCCGACCCCGAACTTGACTTGCGCTACGGCGGATTCCGCGAGCGCGAATGCGAAGCCCAGGGCGAGACCGAGCGTGGCGATCCTCTTCATCTTTTGCTCCATTCAACGAACTGCCAGTCGGCAGGGTTCACTGGCGGATAATGTTACGTCAACGCTGTTTGCGACGCCAGCGCAGCGGCCCATCCAGTTCATGGATCCAGGGATACTGGCCGGCCATTCGCGCGGCGCGCGCTGCGGTAAACCCGACAAAGGCCAGGGCTCCGCAGACCACGCTGTCGACCATGTAATAATGGATCGAAAGCAGCGTGCCATCGAACAGTGCGAAATGAATGAAGCGGACAGCGGCGCCGAGCATCAGGGAATAGACGACGACCTGCCACCACGGCCGCCAGGTCAGGGCCACCGCACGCCCCGCCAAAGCCGCCGCGCCACCGCCGAGAAGAACGGTCACCAGTATAAATACGCCCAGCGAGTCTTCTTCGTAGAGCCATTCAGACATGAATTCTCAAATCGCGGCGTTCAGAATTATTCCACTTGCTGTCGGCCGCCTTCGAGATAGGCGGTTTTGACTTCAGGCCGGTCGAGCAGTTCGCGACCGGTACCGGACAGCGTGATAAGCCCGTTGACCATAACATAGCCGCGGTGGGCGAGCGTAAGCGCGTGGAATGCGTTCTGTTCCACCAGAAAGACCGTGAGGCCGTGCTGGGCATTGAGCGTTTTGATGGCGTCGAAAATCTGGCGCACGATCAGGGGCGCAAGGCCGAGCGAAGGCTCATCCAACAGAAGAAGCCGGGGCCGGCTCATCAGCGCGCGCGCGATCGCCAGCATCTGCTGTTCGCCGCCGGAGAGTGTGCCGCCGCGCTGGTTAAGGCGCTGCCGCAAGCGCGGAAAGAGCGTGAGCACGCGTTCAAGGTCTTGGCCGAACGCGGCAGGATCGGCGACCAGCGCGCCCATTTGGAGATTTTCCAATACCGTCATGCGCGGGAAGATACGGCGGCCTTCCGGCGCCTGCGCCAGTTTGAGCTGTGCGATTTGATGTGTCGGCAGATGCGTGATGTCGCGCCCAGCAAAGACAATCTGGCCGTCGCGCGCGCGCGGATTGCCGCAGACCGTCATCATCAGCGTGGATTTGCCCGCGCCGTTGGCGCCGATCAGCGCAACAATCTCCCCATCGTTAACGTCGATGTCGACGCCGTTGAGCGCTTTGACGTGGCCGTAATAGGCGGTCACCCCGCGCACCGAGAGAAGCGCCTTGGTCATAAGCCCACCTCGGCTTCAACGCGCGCCACTTCTTCATCGGCAACGCCGAGATAGGCGCCGATCACTTTCGGGTCGTTACGCACGGCGTCAGGCGGTCCGTCGGCGATTTTCACGCCGTAATCGAGCACGACGACGTGGTCGGAAATGTTCATCACGACTGACATGTCGTGCTCGATCAAAAGCATCGATACGGCGCCTTGATCGCGGATCAGGAGCAAGAGCTCATTGAGTTCGGCACTCTCGCGCGGATTTAAACCGGCCGCTGGCTCGTCGAGACAGAGCAACACCGGATCGGTGCACATGGCGCGGGCGATTTCGAGCCGTCGCTGCGCGCCATAGGGCAGTTCGCCCGCCGGGTCATCGGCGCGATCGAGAAGCCCGAACCGGTCGAGCCAATGGCGCGCTTTGTCGAGTGCCACGCGCTCGGCGGCTGGGTAGGGCGGAAGCCCGAGCAGTCCCAGCACGGTGTAGCCGGACGCAAGCATCAGCGGGTTGTGCTGTGCGACCAGCAAGTTCTCCAGCACTGTCATGCCGGCAAACAGGCGGATGTTCTGGAAGGTGCGCGCCACCCGGGCCTGCTGCGCAACGAGATAGTCCGGCATGCGCTCGAGCAGAAACAAGGTGCCGCCCGGCCGCACCACGCCGCGTTTGCCGCTATCGGTCAGGCTTTCGAGTGCGCCCCATAGCGCAGGATCGCCGCGTTGCAGCGCCAGGCGGCCGGCCGTTGCCCGGTAGAAGCCGGTGATGCAGTTAAACACCGTCGTTTTGCCGGCGCCGTTCGGCCCGATCAATGCGGTGATGTTGCCGCGCTTGACCTCGAAATTGAGGTCGTCGACGGCGACGATGCCGCCGAAACGCATGGTCAGATGCTCGACCCGCAGCACGGTGGGGCCGTCGCGCGCCGTCAACCGCGTCCCTCCGTAACCAGATCGACCGAGATGGTCTTGCGTGTCTTGAGGAATGCTGATGGCACGCGGGTGGCGATCAGACCTCGTGGCCGCCAGCGCATGATGGCGACCATCGCCAAACCGAACAGAAGCATGCGGTACTGGGTGGGATCGAAGGTCGGTCCGAAAATCTGTTTGAGGAAATCAAGTTGCCGCATGATCTCCGTGCCACCGATCATGACTACGGCGGCAATTGCGACACCGATCTGACTGCCCATGCCGCCGAGGACGACAATCGAGAGGATCGTTGCCGATTCAAGAAAGGTGAAGGATTCGGGCGAGATAAAACCTTGGCGCGCAGCGAAGAACGAGCCGGCGAAGCCAGCAAACATTGCGCCCATGGCGAACGCGGTCAGCTTGGTATTGGTGGTGTTGATGCCGAGCGAGCGGCAGGCGATCTCGTCCTCGCGCAAAGCCTCCCACGCGCGGCCAATCGGCAGCCGGCGCAGCCGGACGTTGAAGTAACAAGTGATCACGGCCAGCGTCAGGATCACATAGTACAAAAAGATGACGCGATAGATCGGCGAGAACTCTAGCCCGAATACCGCGGCGAAACCGTTGTCCTCGGCATTGAACGGAATGCCGAAGAGGGTCGGGCGCGGGATGCCGGTGATTCCGGCATAGCCATTGGTCAACGCGACCCAATTGATCAGAATGAGGCGGATGATCTCGCCAAAGGCGAGCGTCACGATGGCGAGATAATCGCCGCGCAGGCGCAGCACCGGAAAGCCGAGCAGAATTCCCCAGAACGACGCCAGTACGCCGGCGAGTGGTAACAGGATCCAGAAGGATAGCCCGAAGGCCTTGGCCAACAGCGCATAGGAATAGGCGCCGACGGCATAGAACGCGACGTAACCGAGATCGAGAAGGCCGGCGAGGCCGACGACGATATTGAGCCCCCAGCCGAGCATCACATAGATCAGAATCTGGACGCCGAAATTATCGATCCAGCGCACTGCGCCGGTGAAACCGACGGCGAGCACGACAAGCATCGGATAGACGATCACGAACGCCACAGCGAATGGGATGAACCAGTTGCGCAGGAGATTGCCGAGCAATGCCTGCGTTCGCTGCGGCGGCCGCAGCGCACCGCGCTCAAGGCGCGGCGCAAGCGCTATCAAATAAATGCAACGGCACGCTGTGATACTGCCGACAAGGCCAAGCAATAGCGGCCACCGGGTCGTCAGGATCAGCACATTGCGGATGTCGGTGATGGTTTGAAAACCGACAAGCGGCAAAAACAGGCCGAGAGAAATGAGGCCGGTGATCGCGGCATCGCGCATCGCGCCGAACAAATGCGCGCCGGTGCGATAGGCGTTGGCCGGCATGGCATCGGCCCCTGCCATGTCAGACCTTTTCCACATCCGGGCGGCCCAAGAGGCCTTGCGGCAAGAAAATCAGGGTGATCGCCAGCACCGAAAAAGCGGCGACGTCCTTATAGTCGATCGAAAAATAGGCCGACCACAGCGTCTCGATCAGGCCGATAAGAAGACCACCGATGACGGCGCCCGGAAGCGAGCCGATGCCGCCTAGCACGGCCGCCGTGAATGCCTTCACGCCTGGCACGAAGCCGTCCGAGAAACTGACCACGCCGTAATACATCAGGTACATAGTGCCTGCGACCGCGGCGAGCGCGGCCGCAATCACGAAAGTCGCGGCAATCGTGCGGTCGACGTCGACGCCGAGCAGCGCGGCCATCTTCTGGTCCTGCTCGCAGGCGCGCTGTGCGCGGCCGAGGCGGGTCCGCGCCACGAGATACCAGAACGCCAGCAGCAGGAGTGCGGTGATCCCCCAGATGATGACCTGCTTATAGGACAGCGTGACGGGAAAATTGTTGCTGTTGGACAGGACGAATTCGCCCTGCACCAGTGGCGGGATCGACTTGTTGCGCGGCCCTTGCGTCACTTGCACGAAATTGGACAACACGATCGACATGCCGATGGCCGAGATGAGTGGCGCAAGGCGAAACGATCCGCGCAGCGGGCGGTAGGCCGTCCGTTCGATGACCCAATTGACCAGCGCAGTGAACAGCATTGCCGCGACGAGCACGACGAATAGTGCGATTACGACCGATCCGATGCCGAGCCAGGAGGTCAGGATCAACAGCGCGATGAGCGCAATGAAAGCCGACACCATGAACACATCGCCATGGGCGAAGTTCACCATGCCGATAATGCCGAACACCATCGTGTAGCCGATGGCGATCAGGCCATAGATCGAGCCGAGCGTGATGCCGTTGATCAGCTGCTGGGCGAAATAGTCCATGCGTGGAAGCCTGCGCCAGACCTGCGGAATCTTTAACAGCGGGCGCTCCAAGCGGCAACGCTGGCTGGGGAGAACCGCGCGAAGTCGCAAACGTGCCCTTGTGCGATAATCGGGTCGCGCCGGGATGCACTTGTTCCCCCGGCTGCGGCGGGCTAGGCGTGACCGAAACACCAAGGAGAAACCCTCATGGAACGGGTCAAATGCGAGGATGCCATCAGGGCCAAAGGCCGGCCGTTCACCGGCGCCGAATATCTAGAAAGCCTGCGCGACGGCCGCGAAATCTATGTCTACGGCGAGCGGGTCAAGGACGTCACCCGTCATCCGGCCTTCCGCAACGCCGCGCGTTCGATCGCGCGGCTCTATGACGCGCTGCACGATGACAAATCCAAGGAGCTCTTGACCAGCACGACCGATACCGGTTCTGGCGGTTTCACCCACAAGTTTTTTCGTGCGGCACGCTCGCGCGACGACCTGATGGCGCAGCGCGACGCCATCGCCCATTGGGCGCGCTTATCCTATGGCTGGATGGGGCGCTCGCCTGATTACAAAGCTTCGCTGATGAATACGCTCGGCGCCAATTACGATTTTTATGGGCGGTTCGCGGATAATGCCAAGGCCTGGTACCGGAGGGCGCAAGAAAATGTGCTGTTCATGAATCACGCCATTGTCAATCCGCCAGTCGATCGCGCCAAGCCGGTGGATCAGGTCAAGGACGTATTCATAACCATTCAAAAGGACACCGATGCTGGCATCTATGTCTCGGGCGCCAAGGTGGTCGCCACCGCGTCGGCGCTAACGCATTATAATTTTCTCGGCCAGAATGCCGCTGTGCCGTTGCACGATACCGACCTCGCGGTGATGTTCATCGCGCCGATGAATGCGCCGGGCGTGAAGCTTATTTGCCGCACCTCATATGAAATGACCGCAAGCGTGATGGGCTCGCCGTTCGACTATCCGCTGTCGTCGCGCTTCGACGAGAACGACGCGATTTTCGTTTTCGATAACGTGTTTATCCCCTGGGAAGACGTGTTGCTGTACCGCGACCTGGAAAAGCTGAAAATATTTTTTCCGCAATCGGGATTTCTCGCCGGCTACCAATTTCAGGGCTGTACCCGGCTCGCGGTGAAGCTCGATTTTATGGTCGGTGTGATCGTCAAAGCGCTGCGCGCGGCAGGCTCAGACGAGTTTCGCGGCAATCAGGCCATGCTCGGCGAGATTGTGGCGTGGCGCAATTTGTTCTGGGCGCTGACCGACGCGATGGCGATGAACCCGACGCCATGGGTGAACGGCGCGGTGCTGCCCAATCTCCAATCAGGCTCGAGCTATCGCGTGTTTGCCGGCGATGCCTATGGTCGCGTCAAGGAGATTGTCGACAAGATCGTCGCCTCATCGCTCATCTATCTGCCGTCCTCGGCCAAAGACTTCAAAAATCCGGCGATCGATTACTATCTCGCGCGTTATGTGCGCGGCTCCTACGGCATCGAATACAAGGAGCGCATCAAAATCATGAAATTGCTGTGGGATGCGATTGGCACCGAATTCGGCGGGCGGCACGAGCTCTATGAGCGCAACTATGCCGGCAATCACGAAGATATTCGTATCCAGGCGCTGTGGAATGCGCGCGCGTCCGGCACGCTCGAGCAGATGATGGCGCTCGCCGACCAATGCATGGCCGAATATGATGAAAACGGCTGGACCGATCCGGCCTGGCTCGATCCCGACGACGTCGCCTATCCCGGCCTGCCACAGAAGGTGCGGGCGGCGGAGTAACGACGACGGAGGATAGACAACGAGATGGCTGTCGTCTGTGCTCTGCGACTGTGCTGCGATAGAATGGTTAAATGAACTGGATCGACCAGCGGCCCGACGATGCAATGGACGGCGCCTTTACGGCGGTGGGCCCGGGTCCGATCGCGAGCGTCGAGCCGCCTATATTTCGCGAAGCGATGAGCCGGCTTGGCGCCGCGGTCCATGTCGTCACCACTGCCGGCATTGCGGGGAAGACCGGCTTCACCGCGACCGCGGTCTGCCCGGTCTCCGATCAACCCGCGACGCTGCTTGTCTGTCTCAATCGCCGCAGCTCAAGCGCGCCATTGCTCGGCCAGAACGGCGTGTTCTGCGTCAACACGTTAGGGGCTGGCGAAGAGAAGCTCGCCGATCTGTTTGCCGGACGGAGCGGCATCCATCTCCACGAGCGGTTTTCGGCCGGCGAGTGGATCACGCTCAAGACCGGCGCTCCCGTCCTTGCCTCCGCCGTTGTGTCGTTCGATTGCCGCACCATCGAGACCAAGGCGATGGCATCGCACAATGTGGTGTTCGGCGCCGTCGAAGCGGTGCGAATGGGCCAAAGCGGGCCGGCTCTGGTCTATCATGAGCGCGGGTATAAGCAGGTCTAAGACATGACGAGCCAGGACCGCTCCACCGCCTTGCCGCTGTTCCATCTTTACGGCGACCCGCCGGACGATCAGGCATTCGACTTCATCCATATCGAGCGGATCGCGTCGCGCTCGGCCATCAACGAATGGACCATTCGCGCGCATCGGCATCGCAATCTGTTTCAAATCCTCTTGATCGAGCGGGGCGGCGGCGAGATGACCTTCGATGTGTCAAAGCTCGCTTTCGAAGCTCCAGCGGCCATTCTCGTGCCGGCGGCAATCGCGCATGGTTTTCGCTTCGAGCCGAATGCCACCGACGGTTGGGTGATCAGTTTCACCGAAGACGCGGCTGGCGCGATTGCCGATCGCTCCGGCGAGGCGGTGGCGAGACTGCGTGCGCTCGCCGCGGAGCCAGTCATCCCGCTCGCCGACGCAATCGAGCGCGCCCGACTGTTTGCGCTCGGCGCTGAATTGTTCGATGAACTGAGCCTTGCGCGCGAAGGCTATCGCCTGGCGATGCGCGGTCTTCTCGTATTGATCGCGGTTGCGGTCGCCCGCCTTGCGGCAAGCCGCGCCCGCACTGGAACCATTACGCTGCGCCCTGCCGATTCTACGGTGGCGCAATTGCGCGCGCTGCTCGATGAGTTCTTCCGCAGCGAAAGAGTTTTAGGTTTCTATGCGGACAAGCTCGGCATGACGGTCGATCGCCTCAACGATCACGTCAAGCGTGCGACCGGCGTGACCGCGGGACATCTGATCCGCCAGCGCGTGCTGAGCGAAGCCAAGCGTCAGCTTGTCTTCACCACGCAGCCGATCCACGACATCGCCAAGGAGCTTGCTTTTGCCGACCCGTCGCATTTTGCGCGGTTCTTTCGTAAGCAGACCGGCACGACCCCGCACGAATTCCGCGATCAGCGGGGCTGACTACGCAACTAATTCAGCAAAAACTTCAGCACCGTGTCAGCATAGAGCTGCGGCTGCTCGACATTGGCGATGTGCGCTGTTTCGAGCACCGTGAGCTTGGCGCCGGGAATGTGCTGGCGGATATATTCGTTGGCTTCGAGCGTGGTTGCCGGATCGTGCTTGCCGGCGATCACCAGCGTCGGCGCCGCGATCTTTCCTAACAGCGCACGATGATCCATATCGCGGATTCCTGCGCCGCAGCCGATATAGCCATCAGGCTTGGTAGCTAAGAACATCTCGCGCATCCGCGCGATCGCTTGCGGGTTGCGCTCGCGGAAGTCCTTAGTGAACCAGCGCTCCATGTTCGCATCGACGATTGCGGCAAGCCCTTTCTCGCGCACCGTCTTGAGCCGGCTGTCCCACATCGTTTTGTCGGCAAAATACGAAGAGGTGTTGGACAGGACGAGTTTGTCGATACGGTTCGGCGCATTGGCTCCGAGCCATTGTCCGACCATGCCGCCCATCGACAGCCCGCACCAATTGATCTTGGCGATGCCTAGCGAGCCCAGCACGGCAAGCACGTCGCGGCCCAGCCGTTCCATCGGATAGGGACCTTTCGGCGCGCTCGACTTGCCATGGCCGCGGCGATCGTAGCGCACCAGCCGGAAATGGCGGCTCCATGCGGACGCCTGGTCATCCCACATATGCAAATTCGTGCCGAGGGAATTCGACAGCATCAGCACCGGACCGGCCTGCGGCCCTTCGACTTCGACGTGAATGATGCAGCCGTCGTCGGTTTTGACCTCCGGCATTCTATCCTCCCAACATGCTCGTGCTGGCGCCGTCCTAGCACTCTTTTCAGCTGCTGCGCGAGGCGATAAGCGATAGTACGAGAGAAAGGCGAAAGGTCAGTAACCTGCGCAAGGAGCCCGGACAATGGCGATGACAATGAACGGCCAATATGAGCTGCCGGTGCCGCCGCAAACGGTTTGGGAAAAACTCAACGATCCGGCGACGCTCAAGGCGTGCATACCGGGTTGCGAGCAACTGGATAAAACGTCGGATACCGAATTTGCCGCTATCGCTACGGTCAAGATCGGGCCGGTCAAGGCCAAGTTCAAAGGCAAGGTGGCGCTATCGGACCTCGATCCGCCGAACGGCTACAAGATTTCTGGCCAAGGCGACGGCGGGGTCGCCGGCTTCGCCAAGGGCGGCGCCACTGTGCGCCTCACGCCGAAGAACGGTGGCACGTTGTTGTCCTACAACGTCGACGCCCAGATCGGCGGCAAGCTCGCCCAACTCGGCCAGCGGCTCGTCAATGGCGCCGCAAAAAAAGTGGCCGACGATTTCTTTGCGAATTTCGCCAAGGCGGTGAGTCCACCTTCCTGAGCAGCCATAGCGGGCCCGGGTCAATCGCCCGGCTGCCGCTTAGCGACGCCGCAACCCGCTTGACCGGCGGGCGGGTCGCGGTTCAGAGTAATTGGCGTTCGCGGCGTTAAAATCGACCAAAATCGGCTTAATTTCACGCCCGAACCCCTCCGGCGATCAGGTCCGGCTGGGAAATCGGCATGTTTTGACCGGAATTTCGAGGAGGGACCCGATGGCAGGCGAGACGGCAGCCGTCTCCATGACGGTGAACGGCAAGCCCACAACCGCCAATGTCGATCCGCGCACGCTCTTGGTGCAGCTCTTGCGCGAGCATTTGCGGCTCACTGGTACGCATGTCGGCTGCGACACGTCGCAATGCGGTGCCTGTGTGGTGCACGTCAACGGCAAGGCGATCAAATCCTGCACCGTGCTGGCGTTGCAGCTTGAAGGCGCCAACGTCTTGACCATCGAAGGTTTGGCGGCCCCGGACGGCCCGCTGCATCCGATGCAGGAGGCGTTCCGCGAAAATCACGGATTGCAGTGCGGCTTCTGTACGCCCGGCATGATCATGACGGCCGTCGATATTGTCCGCCGCAAAGGCAACGAGCTCGACGATCGAACCATCCGTGAAGAGCTCGAAGGCAATATTTGCCGCTGCACCGGCTACCACAACATCGTCAAGGCGATTGCCGCAGGCGCCCGCGCCATGCGCGGCGGCGCCGCCGCGAAAGCCGCCGAATAGAGAAGGGGCCGCATCGGGGACAACGAACTGCCGGGAGGGCGAGGACCATGAGCGCGACCGGTATCGGCGCTCCAGTGCGCCGCACGGAAGACCGCCGCTTCATCACTGGAACGGGCCACTACACCGACGATATCAATCGGCCGGGGCAAGTTTACGCATATTTTCTGCGGTCACCGCATGCCCACGCGACGATCAAGTCGATCGACGTAAAACCGGCCGCCAAAATGCCGGGCGTGCTTGCGGTTCTCACCGGCGCCGAGCTCGCCGCCGACAAGATCGGCAATCTGATCTGCGGATGGATGATTCATTCAAAAGACGGCTCGCCGATGAAGATGGCGCCACATCCCGCGCTGGCCAACGGTAAAGCTTGCCACGTCGGCGATCCGATCGCGGTCGTCATTGCCGAGACGCTCGCGCAAGCGCGCGACGCCGCTGAAAAAGTTGTGGTCGATTATGCAGTGTTGCCGGCAGTGGCCGATCCAGCTGCTGCGCAGAAGCCGAATGCGCCGCGCATCCACGAGATTGCGCCGAACAACACGATCTATCAGTGGCATCTTGGCGATGCGAAGGCGGTCGACGCCGCGTTCCACGCGGCCAAGCATGTGACCAAGCTCGATATCGTCAACAATCGCCTCGTTCCGAACGCGATCGAGCCGCGCGCGGCGATCGGCGACTACGACGCCGGCACCGGCGCTTTCACATTGTGGAATACGACGCAAAATCCGCATGTCGCGCGGCTCGTGATCGCCGCCTTCGTCGGCATGGCACCGGAGCATAAGCTGCGCGTCATCGCGCCGGATGTCGGCGGCGGCTTCGGCTCGAAGATTTTCATCTATCCAGAAGAAGTCGTGGCGCTGTGGGCGTCCAAGCGCGTCGGCCGGCCGGTGAAATGGCTAGCCGAGCGCTCGGAAGCGTTCGTCGCCGATGCGCATGGCCGCGATCACGTCACCCATGCCGAGATGGCGTTCGACGGCGAGGGCAAGATTCTCGGCTTGCGCGCCAAGACTATTGCCAATCTCGGCGGTTATATGTCGACGTTTTCTTCGTCGATACCGACTTATCTCTACGCCACGCTGCTGTCGGGCCAATACGAGATCCCGCAAATCTATTGCGAGGTCGACGCGGTCTACACCAATACGGTGCCGGTCGATGCCTATCGTGGCGCTGGCCGCCCGGAAGCGACATTCGTGGTGGAGCGGCTCGTCGAAGTCGGCGCGCGGGAAATAGGTCAGGATCCAGCCGAACTGCGGCGCAAGAATTTCATCAAGAAATTCCCGCATCAGACGCCGGTCATCATGGCCTATGACGCCGGCGACTATAATGCGTCCTTGAAAAAGGCTCTTGAGCTTGCCGACTATAAAGGCTTCGCCAAGCGCAAGCGTGACTCCGCGCGCAACGGCAAGCTCCGTGGCATCGGTCTGTCGACCTATATCGAGGCCTGCGGGATTGCGCCCTCGCAAGCCGTCGGCTCGCTCGGCGCCGGCGTGGGTTTGTGGGAATCCGCCGAGGTGCGGGTCAATCCGACCGGCTCGGTTGAGATCCTCACCGGCAGTCACGCCCACGGCCAAGGCCATGAGACTACCTTCGCGCAGCTTGTTTCGGAGCGGCTCGGCATTCCCATCGACAATATTTCGGTGGTGCATGGCGATACCGACAAGGTGCAATTCGGTATGGGCACCTACGGCTCGCGCTCCGGCGCGGTCGGCATGTCCGCCGTCGTCAAAGCGCTCGACAAGATTGAGGCCAAGGCCAAGAAAGTCGCAGCGCATATGCTCGAAGCGGCCGAGGGCGATATCGAATTCAAGGACGGCAAATTCAGCGTTGCCGGCACCGACAAGTCGGCAGCCTGGGGCGACGTCGCGCTCAACGCCTATGTCGCCCACAAGTTTTCCGGACAAGAGTTGGAGCCGGGTCTCAAGGAGGGATCATTTTACGATCCGACCAATTTTACCTTCCCGGCCGGTTGCCACATCTGCGAAGTGGAGGTCGACACCGAGACCGGCAATACCGAAATCGTGGCCTGGACGGCGGTCGACGATTTCGGCGTCATCGTCAATCCGATGATCGTCGAGGGTCAGGTGCACGGCGGTATCGCGCAGGGAGTCGGTCAAGCGTTGTGCGAGGGCGCGGTCTACGACAAGGATGGCCAACTCGTGACCGGCTCGTTCATGGACTATTGCATGCCGCGGGCCGAGCACCTTCCGGCGCTCAAAGTGGAGACGACCCTGACGAAATGCCCGTCTAATCCGCTCGGCATAAAAGGTTGCGGCGAAGCTGGTGCAATCGCGGCGCCCGCCGCCGTGATCAACGCAATTACCGACGCGATCGGCACGGAACAACTCACAATGCCGGCCACGCCACAAACGGTCTGGGCGGCGCTGCAAAAAGCAAACCACATGCCGAAAGCGGCGTGACACAGATTACACGGAGGACTTACGATGTACGCTTTCACTTTTCATCGTCCGCAGACGGTGCGCCAAGCGGCGGGACTACTGACGAAGAATCCGGACGCGAAGCTTCTCGCTGGCGGGCAAACGCTGTTGCCGACCATGAAATTGCGCCTCGCTGGGCCGCCACAGATCATCGACATGTCGCTGATCGAGGGCATGTCCGGTATCGAGTTGAGCGGCCGTTCGCTCACGATCGGCGCGATGACCCGGCACAATGAGGTCAATACCTCGCCGGTCGTGGCGCAGGCCATTCCGGTTCTCGCCAAGCTCGCCGGCATGATCGGCGATCCAGCCGTGCGCCATATGGGCACGATCGGCGGCTCGATCGCGAACAACGATCCGAACGCGGACTATCCGGCCGCTTGCCTCGGGCTGGGCGCGACGATCATCACCAACAAACGGCGCATCAAAGCCGACGATTTCTTCACCGGCATGTTCTCGACCGCGCTGGAACCCACCGAGATCATCACCAAGGTGAGTTTCCCTATTCCGAAAAAGGCGGCCTATCAGAAGTTTCGCAACCAGGCCTCGCGCTTTGCGCTGGTCGGCGTGTTCGTAGCCAAGCGCGGCAGCGAAAACCGCGTCGCGGTGACCGGCGCCGGATCGAATGGCGTGTTCCGGGTGGGTTCGTTCGAGGAAGCGCTCAAGAAGCGCTTCTCGCCGAAATCGCTCGAGGGGATGAGCATCCCCGCGGACGGGATGAACGGCGACATTCATGGCAGCGCCGAATATCGCGCGCACCTCGTCGGTGTGCTCGCTCGTCGCGCGGTCGCCGACGCGATCGGCAAGCCGGTCGGGTGATCTGGCATTCCGGGGCCGAGCAAAGCGAGGAACCCGGAATCCATAACCACCGTTCGTGACTATGAATTCGAATAACTAGGGCTACGCGACTACCACGACATTGATCGAGCTTGTTTTTCTGCATCTTTCGCTTGTTTGCTATACGCGAAGAAATTGCCGGCTGGGCAGGACAATGGCGCCAGCGATGATTACATTGCTCGAATGAACAAAGCTTCGCCTCGCCCGCTGCCCGCTTCGATTGACGCCACCGTCGATCTGTTGGCGCAGGCCGATTACCTCGCCGACCGCTCGCTCGGCACCGTGCTTTATCTCGCACTCAAGATGGGCCGGCCGATATTTCTCGAAGGCGAAGCCGGCGTCGGCAAGACCGAGATTGCCAAGGTCTTATCTTCGACCCTCGGCCGGCGACTCATTCGTCTGCAATGCTACGAAGGCCTCGACATCGCCGCCGCCGTCTATGAGTGGAACTATGCCGCGCAGATGATCGCGATCCGGGCGGCGGAAGCGGAGGGCGAACACGACCGCGAACGGCTCGAACACGACGTGTTCTCCGAGCGCTTTTTGATCAAACGGCCGCTTCTGCAAGCGCTTGAACCGGACGCCGCCGGCGCGCCGGTGCTGCTCATCGACGAGATCGATCGCACCGACGAGGCGTTCGAGGCTTTCCTGCTCGAAGTCCTTGCCGACTTTCAGGTGACGATCCCGGAATTGGGCACGGTCAAAGCTCAGCATCCGCCGATCGTCGTCATTACCTCGAACCGCACGCGCGAAGTCCATGACGCGCTCAAGCGCCGCTGTCTCTATCACTGGGTCGGCTATCCGAGCGCGGAGCGCGAATTGGCGATCGTGCGCGCCAAGGTGCCCGGCGTCGGCAAAAAGCTGTCCGAGCAGGTGGTCGGTTTCGTGCAAGGCTTGCGCAAGCAGGATTTGTTCAAGGCGCCCGGTGTCGCCGAAACACTGGACTGGGCCGGCGCGCTGTCTGAGCTCGACGTCACCGCGCTCGATCCCGCGACCGTGTCCGACACGCTCGGGGTGCTACTCAAATATCAGGACGATATTGCCCGGCTCGAAGGCTCGAAGGTCAAAGACCTGCTCGATCAGATGAAGTCGGAATTGAGAGCGGCGGAGTGATTCCGCTCATTCCCCTGCAAGCAAAAATCTAGTTCCCTGGCGACATGGCTAATGAGCTGAACCCTGCGCGGTCTAACCTCCCTCTCAAGCGCGGAGGTGACAATGACAGCGGCCGGCTTGCCGAGAATATTGTCTATTTCGCTCGCGCACTGCGCGCCGCCGGCCTGCCGGTCGGCCCCGGCGCGGTGCTCGATGCGCTCGAAGCGCTCAAAGTGGCCGGCGTCGGAACGCGCGACGATTTTTACTGGACGCTGCATGCCGTCTTTGTGAAGCGCCACGAACATTCGATTCTGTTCGATCAGGCCTTCCGCATCTTTTTCCGCCGTCGCGGCTATGTCGATCAGCTTTTGGCGATGATGCTGCCGCAAGCGCCATCAGCCCCGCAGGCGCCGAAGGCGGGCGCGACGCGCGTGCACGAGGCGCTATTTGCCGGCCTCGAAGACAAACTGAAGAAAGAGCGCAACGTCGAACTCGACGCTCGCATGACGGTGTCCGACCGTGAAGTGCTGCAATGCAAGGACTTCCCACAGATGACGGCGGCGGAAATCGCCGCGGCCAAGGATGCGATCAAACGGCTCGCGCTGCCGTTTGCGGAAGTGCGCACGCGGCGGCTCACCCCGCATACGCACGGTCATTTGATCGATATCCGCCGCACCTTGCGGGCGAGCATGAAGGGCGGCGGGGATTTCATCGATCTGCGCTTCATCGGGCCGAACACGCGTCCGCCGCCGCTCGTAGCGCTGCTCGATATATCGGGCTCGATGAGCCAGTACAGCCGTATCTTCCTCCATTTTCTGCATTCGCTGACCGATGCGCGAAAGCGCGTGAGCACGTTTCTGTTCGGCACGCGGTTGACCAATGTGACGCGGGCATTGCGCGAGCGCGATCCCGACGATGCGCTCGCCGCAGTGTCGGCGGCGGTGCCGGATTGGTCTGGCGGCACGCGCATCGCGTCATCGCTGCGCGCTTTCAACAAGCTATGGGCACGTCGCGTGCTGGCGCAAGGCGCGGTCGTGTTGCTTATCACCGACGGCCTCGAGCGCGATGCCGATGAGACGCTGGCCTTCGAAATGGACCGGCTGCACCGTTCATGCCGCCAGCTGATCTGGCTCAATCCGCTATTGCGCTTCGAGGGGTTCGAGGCGCGCGCCCGCGGCATTAGAGCCATGTTGCCGCATGTCGATGAATTGCGGCCGATCCACAATCTGGAATCGATGGTCGGTCTGGTGGCATCGTTGCAGCATGGCGCCGACGCCTCCGCGAACCCCAAAGCATGGCTGCGGAAGGTGGCATGACGCACTATATTTGCGACTGAGGTCGGAACGAAAAGAGAGTCGATATGCTGGCAACCGATACCGATATCCTCAAAGCCGCCGAAGATTGGCGTAAAAGTGGCCGCGAGGTCGCGCTGGCAACAGTAGTGCAGACCTGGGGTTCGGCACCGCGCCCGGTCGGCGCTAATCTCGTTATCGACGCCGACGGCAATTTTCTCGGCTCGGTGTCGGGGGGCTGCGTCGAAGGCGCCGTTGTCGCCGAAGCACTCGATGTGATCGAAAGCGGCAAGCCGAAAATGCTGGAATTCGGCGTTGCCGACGAAACCGCCTGGCAAGTTGGTCTGTCGTGCGGCGGCACGATCCGGGTGTTTGTGGAGAAGGTGGAGTGAATCGGGCGACAGAGCACAGACGACGGATAGTGCACCGTTTTACTTTGTCGTCTGTCGTCCGTTCTCTGTAAACAATGAAGCTTGATATTCTAACTGCTCTCAATTCCGAATGCGCCGCGCGGCGCGCGGCGATCGTCGTTACCAATGTCGAAAACGGCAGGCAGCGCTTCGTGAAAGCTGCCGATGTGGCGAAGGATTCCTTGCGCGCCGCGCTTGCCGAGCATCTGCGCACCGGCAAGAGCGGTATGGTTGAGAGCGCAGAAGGCCCCGTTTTCCTCACCGTCTACGTGCCGGCACCGCAGCTCGTCATCACCGGCGCGGTCCATATCAGCCAGGCGCTGGCGCCGATCGGCAAACTTCTCGGCTATGACGTGACCATCGTTGATCCGCGCACCGCGTTCGCTTCGCCGGGGCGTTTTCCTGACGTTACGGTCATCGCCGAATGGCCGGATACGGCGCTGCCACGGCTTAACGTCGACCGCTACACTGCCTTTGTGGCGCTCACGCATGATCCGAAGATCGACGATCCAGCGCTCACCCACGCGCTGTCACGCAATTGTTTTTATATCGGTGTGCTCGGCTCGCGAAAGACCCATGCGCGCCGGATCGAGCGACTCAAGGGGCAGGGGATTAGCGAAGCCGATATCGCGCGCATCCACGCGCCGATCGGACTCGATATCGGCGCGGTGTCGCCGGCGGAGATCGCGGTTGCGATCATGGCGCAGATTACCGACGAGCTGCACGAAGCAACCGAAATTGAAGCTGCCGGCGAGCGTAGCGCAGCGCGCCCCGCCGCGACGGCTGCATCATGAAATTCGGGGCAGTGCCGCTGAAAGAGGCGCTTGGCGCCACTGCCGTGCACTCGATCCGTCAGGACGGCCTGGTGCTCAAAAAGGGGACGCCGATCGGCCCCGCCGAGGTTGCCGCTTTGGAAGCCGCCGGCATCAAAGAAGTCGTCGTGGCGCGGCTTGAGCCTGACGACATTGCCGAAGATGTCGCCGCTGCCGAAATCGCCAAGGCGGTCGCGGGTGAGGGTGTTCATCTCGACCGCGCGTTCACCGGCCGCGCCAATCTGTTCGCCAAGACAGCCGGCGTGCTGGTGCTCGACAAAATCGCAATCGACGACCTCAACCGGGTCGACGAGGCAATCACCTTCGCCACGTTGCCGGCCTATAAACCGGTGGTTGCCGGCGAAATGATCGCGACCGTCAAAATCATTCCATTTGCGGTAAGCCGGCAGGCTCGCGATGCGGCGCTCGCCGGAGCGGGAAAACCGTTGCTGCGGGTCGCCCCTTACCGCATCCGCAAAGTCGGCGTGGTGTCTACGCTCTTGCCTGGCCTCGCGGCCAAGGTCATCGAGAAGACACTCAAGATCACTGCGGAGCGGCTAGCGCCAGCCGGCGCCGCCATCATTGCCGAGCGGCGCGTGCCGCATGACCGCGACGCGGTCGCTCGCGCTATCGACGAGGTACTCAAAGCTGGCGCGGAACTTGCAATCGTATTCGGCGCCTCCGCGATTGCCGACCGTCGCGACGTCATTCCCGCGGCACTGCAAGCAATCGGCGGGCGGGTGGAGCATTTCGGCATGCCGGTCGATCCCGGCAATCTGTTGATGATCGGCGATGCCGGCGGCCGGCCGGTGCTCGGCGCGCCAGGCTGCGCGCGCAGCCCCAAGGAGAACGGCTTTGACTGGGTGCTGATGCGGCTTCTTGCCGGTTTGCCGGTGGCGCGCGAGGACATTACCGAGCTTGGGGTCGGCGGCTTGCTGATGGAAATTGTTACTCGGCCGCAGCCGCGCGATGAGCCGCTGCAAGCCGGCCGTGCCATTGCAGCGGTTGTGCTTGCGGCCGGGCGGTCGAGCCGCATGGGCGGGCCGAACAAACTTCTTGCTGAGATCGGTGGCCGGCCGCTCTTGCGCATCGTCGTCGAAGCGGCGCTCGCTTCGCGCGCGCGCCCGGTCGTGGTCGTCACCGGGCACGAACGCGAACGCGTCGAGGCCACGCTGGCGCGGCTTCCGGTCACCTTTGTGCACAATCCGAACTACCCCGAGGGCCTTGGCACATCGCTCAAAGCAGGCATTGCCGGCTTGCCGGCAGAAGTGGACGGCTCGGTCATCTGCCTTGGCGACATGCCGCAAGTGGACGCCGCACTGATCGATCACTTGATCGATGCTATCGATCCTGACAAAGGCGCTTTGGTTGCGGTGCCGACGCTCAACGGCAAACGCGGCAATCCGGTCGTATGGTCGCGTCGCTTCTTCCCCGATCTCATGGCAGTCGAGGGCGACGTCGGCGCGCGTCACCTCATCGGCCGTTATGGCGAGGCGGTGGTCGAAGTCCCGGTCTCCGACACGGCGGTGCTGGCCGACATCGACACTCCGCAGGCGCTCGCGGCGCTCAAGGCCGAGCTGGAGAAGACCTAGAGCGCTGCGATATCACGGATAATTGCGCGGATAATTGACAGCCCGTCCAGGGCTGCCCTGTGACGAAAACAATTGCAACTCCAATGGCTTAATCAGATCGCCGCACTTGCTATCGTTGGACCTCGTGGCATTCTTTTCACTTTGAACTGACTGACCAGTCAGTCATTATAGGCAAATGGATAGCACCAGGCGTGGCGGCAAAACTCAAACCCGACGTTTGAAAATGAGACGTCCCGCCGGCGGCAGCAGCCTCGCGTCGGCAAGCTCACGACCGCGCACGCTCAAATCTGTGGCGCGGCGTAACGCGATCCTCGACGCCGCGCTCGACGAATTTTCCGCTCGCGGTTTTGCAGCAGCAAGGCTCGACGATGTCGCCAAACGTGCCGGTGTCGCCAAGGGCACGATCTATCTGCACTTCGCCGACAAGGAGAGCCTGTTTCAGGAACTGATCCGCTTCAAAATGGGTCCGGTCGTCGGCACGCTCGAATCGGTATTCGCCGCCGATCTGCCGCTGCGGACGATCGCGGAGCAGGCGCTCGAAATATTCGTTCGCGAAGTGTACAGCACGCAGCGCAAGCAGGTGCTCCGCTTGATTATCAGCGAGGGCCCGCGCTTTCCGGTTTTGGCCGAGTTCTACTATCGCGAAGTGCTGTCGCGTATTCTCAGGGGCGTGCGGGCCATTTTGCGGCGCGCGCGGGAACGCGGCGAGCTAGACGATGATGCGCTCATCCGCTTTCCGCAGCTCATCGGCGCGCCCGGAATTATCGCCATTGTGTGGAGTGGGCTGTTCGACCGGTTCGAGCCGCTCGACGTGCGCGCAATGATGCAGGCGCAATTTAATTTTCTGTTTGGGACGCGGAGGCCGCAATGAAACGCCTTGCCGTGTTCGCGCTCGTGCTCGCATCGACGCTCGCAAGCTGTAGCAGAACGGATAACGGCTATCAGGGCTGGATCGAAGCCAACCTGATCTTCGTTGCGCCGGACGAGGTCGGCCGCGTGCAGACGCTCGCGGTGCGTGAGGGCGACAGCATTAAAGCCGGCCAGCCATTGTTCACGGTCGACGACGATTTGCAGCAAGCCGATCTGGCGCAGGTGAAGGCGGCGCTGGCCAATGCGCAGCAAAGCTTCGATCGCGCGCAACAGCTTGCCAAGACCGGCTCCGGCACGCAGAAGGACCTCGATACCGCGACGGCGGTGCTGCGCGATGCCCTGGCGCGCCTGAATTCGTCGCAAACGCGATTGTCGCGCCGGCAGGTCTTCAGTCCCGTCACCGGGACTGTGCAGGAGGTCTATTACCGACCGGGCGAAGTGGTGCCGGCAGGGCGGCCGGTGGTGTCGTTGCTGCCCCCGGGCAATATCAAAGTGCGGTTTTTTATACCGGAGCCTGTGCTCGCAGCGATCGACTATGGCGATATAGTCAAGGTGCACTGCGACGCTTGCGCCCCCGATATCACGGCTCACGTCAGCTTTATCGCCAGACAATCGGAATTCACGCCGCCGGTGATCTACAGCCTCGAGGAACGCTCGAAGCTGGTTTTTCTGGTCGAGGCGTTACCGGACAAGCCTAACGCGTTGCGTGTCGGCCAGCCAGTCGATGTGACCCCCGTGCCGCACTCAGCACGCTCGCCGCAGCCGGAGGCCTCGCGATGAGCACGACCGAGGCCGCGGCGCCGGACACCGTTATCGACGTGCATGGGCTCACCAAATCTTTTAACGGGCGCGCCGTCGTTCGCGACCTCTCGATGCAGGTCAAACGCGGAACGATCTTTGGCTTTCTCGGACCGAACGGCTCGGGCAAGACCACGACAATTCGTATGTTGTGCGGCCTGCTTACCCCTGACCAGGGGAACGGCACTTGCCTCGGCTATGACATCCGCACCGAGACGCTGAAGATAAAAGTCAACGTTGGCTACATGACTCAGCGCTTCAGTCTTTATGAAGACCTTTCGGTCCGCGAAAACCTGGAATTCATTGCCCGCATTTACGGCCTGCCGCGGCCTGCCAATGCAGCCGCCGAAATGATCGTGCGTTTGGGCCTGCGCGGTCGCGAGGAGCAGGTCGCTGGAAAACTCTCAGGCGGCTGGAAACAACGGCTGGCGCTCGGCGCCTGCACGTTGCCCAACCCGAAACTGCTGCTGCTCGACGAGCCAACTGCCGGCGTCGACCCGAAGGCGCGGCGCGATTTCTGGGACGAGATTCACAAACTCGCGGCGGAGGGCCTGACCGTCCTGGTATCCACGCACTACATGGACGAGGCGGAACGTTGCCACGAGATTGCGTACATCGCTTTCGGCGAAGTGCTCACGCGCGGCACGGTCAAGGAGGTGGTCGCCAATTCCAGCCTGACGACATTCACCGTGAGCGCGGCGAACGGTGAACAAACATCCACTCTGGCTGGCGAGCTCAAGGATCGCCCCGGCATCGACATGGTTACGGCGTTCGGCACCAGCTTGCACGTATCCGGCCGTGACGGCGGCGCGCTCGAAGCCGCGATTGCACCATATCGGCAACGCAAAGAGCTTGAATGGCAGCGCGCCGCGCCATCACTGGAAGACGTCTTCATCGACCTGATAGCGGGCGCCAAGGACAACTTCCAATGAGCGCGAGTACGCGTGCTTTATCGTTCATAGCCGCCATCGATTTCTGGCGCCGGGCTGGGGCCATGATGCGCAAGGAGTTTTTACAACTGCGCCGCGATCGCATCACGTTTGCGACCATGATTACGATTCCGCTCATCCAGCTCATTCTGTTCGGTTATGCGATCAACACGACCCCACGCGATCTGCCGACGGCGGTATTGCTACAGGAATCGAGCGACGTCGGTCGATCGATTCTGGCGGCGATCCAGAACACCAAGTTCTTCCGCGTCACGGAAATCCTGCGGAACAACGCCGAATTCGATCAGGCGTTCGCATCCGGCAGGGTACTTTTCGCTGTCGAGATTCCGGCCAACTTCGAACGGGCGCTGCGACGCGGCGACAAGCCTGCACTCTTGGTCGCGGTCGATGCGTCCGATCCAGTCGCCACCGGAAATGCCGTTGCGGCGCTGTCGCAACTCGTCAATACCGCCCTTGTCAACGATCACGGCCTTCCGGATTCCGGCCGGCCGCTGTTCGAAATACGCACGCATCAGCGCTACAATCCAGCAGCCGTGACGGCGCTCAATATCGTGCCTGGCCTCCTCGGCACCATCCTGACGCTGACGATGCTGATCTTCACTGCGCTTTCGGTGACGCGCGAAGTCGAGCGCGGCACCATGGAAAGCCTGCTGGCTATGCCGATCACCCCGCTCGAAATCATGGTCGGCAAAATCGCCCCTTATGTGCTGGTGGGCTTTATCCAGGCGGCATTAATTATTGGCGCCGGTCTTGTCATGTTTCAGGTGCCAGTCGTCGGCAATCTCGCGCTGCTCGCGGTGCTGACCACGCTCTTCATCGCGACCAATCTTTCGTTTGGCTACACGTTCTCGACACTGGCGCAAAATCAGCTTCAGGCGGTGCAGATGTCCATGATGTTTTTTCTACCGAACATGCTGCTTTCTGGGTTTTTGTTTCCGTTCCTCGGGATGCCGGTTTGGGCGCAGAGAGTAGGCGAGTTTTTGCCGCTTACTCATTTCCTGCGCATCGTTCGCGCCATCATGTTGAAGGGCTCGACGCTCGCTCAATTACAATATGATACGCTGGCGCTTGCCGGACTGATGGCGCTCGCAATGGTGATCGCCGTCACCCGGTTCCGTCGCACCCTCGACTAGCCGCTCATTCTTGCAGGCTTATTTGTTTTGCGTTTGCATAGCGGCGATCTCCTGCACAATGAGTCCCCATTTGGCCTGCTCGCCCTGAATGAACGCCAGCACGTCCGCAGGCGACATCGACCGATCGTCGGCCGAGATCGGCGAGCCGTTTGCGAACCTCGGGATACGCACTCGGGTCATAGTAACCTCCGTTGCGGAACAGGCGCTGCGGTAAGGCCGCGCGTTTTTGGATGCGGGCCAGTTGGCCCCGGCTGGCCGACTTGCAATAGCTGCCTTGCAAGAACCGGGTAGGTTCGCGCCGCCGGGCAGGCTATACGTTCGGGCAATTGGACTCGGGAAAACGCGATGCGGCTTGCCATGCCGGTTGACCCAAAGGACCACCGTTCCGCCGAAGCCTCGCGGCGGCTCACCATCGGATTTCTCAATTGGGCCCATGCGCTCGATCATTTTGTCATTCTCATTTACCCGACTGTTGTGATCGAGCTCGCTGACGTCTATGGCCAGTCTTATGCGACGCTGATCGCACTCTCCACCGCCTCCTTTGTTGCCTTCGGCCTGTTCTCGCTGCCGGCCGGATGGCTCGGCGATCATTGGAGCCGGCGCAATCTGATGGTGGCCTTCTATATCGGCTGCGGCGTTTCGCTCATAGCGGCGGCCTTCGCTCCGTCTCTGACCCTGCTCGCCGTTGCCCTGTTTTCGCTCGGCCTGTTTGCGGCGATTTATCATCCGGTCGGTACCGCAATGATTATCGAGCACGCCAAGGAACGCGGACGCACACTCGCGTTCAATGGCGTGTGCGGCAATCTCGGCGTCTCGCTCGCGGCCGGCATCACTGCGGCGCTGACCGCGATGCTGTCCTGGCGTGCCGCGTTTCTGGTGCCCGGTATCGTCTGCGTCGCCACCGGCGTGATCTATTTCTGGTTCGGTCCGTCCGAACACCGGCATGCCGCCGTACGCTCACGCTCGCCCGATGTCGCGCTGTCGACGCTGACTGCTGCGATTATTTTCATGCTGTTCGTGGTCGTGGCGCTCAGCGCAGGGCTTGTGTTCAACACGATTTCAGTCGCATTGCCGAAGATCGTCGACGAGCGGGTAGGGGATGGCATTCCACTGATACTGGTCGGCGGGCTGACGACCGCCGTTTTCCTATGCGGCGCGATCGCGCAGATCACCGTCGGGCGCCTCGTCGAGCGCATCCCGCCGCATATTCTGTTTGCTGGGCTCGCCATCATGCAATTCTTCGGCGTCGTTTGGTCCGCCTACGCCAGCGGCGCGATGCTGCTCGTTGCGCTCGCGTTCACCATGGCGGCGATCTATGGCCAGATCACCGTCAACGACCTCTTGATCGCGCGCTATACCGCCGACGCGTGGCGCGGGCGCGTTTTCGCCGTGCGCTATTTCATCACCTTCATGATCTCGGGCGTGGCGGTCTCGATGATCGCGCTGTTCTATGCCCGCGGCGGGTTCGGCCTCGTGCTCGGGGCGACCGCCATCGTGGCGATGGGCTTTCTCATAAGCGCGATCGCGATCGCTGTCCTGGCCAATGGCGTCGAGAAGGCGCGGCTGCCGCAGCCGGCCGAGTGACGCGCCCACAGTTCATGCAGGACCTCGACTGACGCCTTAGCTGTGACGTCGCGCGGCCGGCCGTTCCGGGCGGTCGGCTTGCCAGCGCGGATTGGGCGAGCACGATCCGCCAACTGCGAGCCTCTAGACCGCACTGCGTGCGGCCAGCGCCATGCCAATCATGGCCGTTCCGCCGAACAGTAGGTTGATGCCAACGAGTAAGCCCAATGCCCAGGTCGCCGTCTCCGGCAGGCCCGCAAAAATAATGCCGGCCAAAATCAGATCGACAATGCCGCTTGCCAGCATCCAGCCCCAACGGCGGGAAAGCTGTGCGCGATGCTCAAATGCGTACATCAGCGTGGCAATGCCCTCGACGACGAAGAACGCGATCAGCACCAGCGTAAGCGAGACCGCGCCGCTGATCGGCCAGCGGATCAGCACGATTCCCGCCGCAATGCCGATCACGCCGGATACAAGCGACCACCAGAAACCCGGCGCATTACGCAACCAGAACGTGGTGATGAGGCCGACGATGCCACTGATCAGGAACAACCAGCCGATCAGTAGCGTGAACGCCAGCGTTGCGATCACCGGCACAATGATCGCCGCTGCGCCCAGGAGTACGAGAATGATCCCTTCGACCAGGAACAACACCCAGTGGTCGTGGATAACGTTCACCACCGCTTTGCGCATGTCATCGTTAGATTGAGGTTGATACATTGTCATAATCCGCTCCTGCTAAATCTGGCGACCGCTACGCCGCCGCGCCACTGAAGGGGCAGTGAACTTCAATGCACACCTGGAGAACAAATCGCGGGTAATACTGTTGCACAAAAGCCCAGCTTGGATAAGCGGCCGTCTTGCGCAAGTGGGATGGCATGCTTACTTAACAGGAGAATGAGGCGAGCATTGGCTCGCATCACGGGACGGCCACGATGGATGGGCGACGCCGGATGTACGCGCACCCCTTCGTTCGTGGCCGTTAGCATTTGGCGCGAGTCATTTGGCGGAGGTAATGAATGGCGAAATCGGAAAAGGGCAGCAAACCTCACTTGCCATTCGCTATTCACCATTCGCTATATGTTTGATCAGCGCCATCGCTCCGGCCGGCGCACGAATTTTGCCCTCGTGAATGACGTAAGCGAACACTTCCTGCGGCACAGGCTTGCCAGCGGCGGGCCCGACGCGCGGCAAATCCGCCGGCTCTTTGCCCACGGCCCAATCGCGCAGGCGGCCCGCCCACGACTTGATTTCCTTGGTTGGGTAGGCGGTCTCGATCGTGTCCTTGCCGCGCTGCAAGCGCGCATAGGCGAACGTGCCGGTCAGGTCGGCGATGTTGGGGTATTTCACATGATCGGTGTAGACGACGGGCATGGCGAACTTGCGTAAAAGCGCGATGAATTCGCTCACGCGGAAGCTGTCGTGGCGAACCTCGATGACATGACGCAACTTGCGTCCGTTGAAACGCTCCGGCAGCAATTCGAGAAAACCGCCAAAATCGGCAGCGTCGAATTTCTTGGTCGGCGCGAATTGCCAGAGCAGGGGGCCAAGTCGATCGCCAAGTTCAGTCACGCCGGAATCAAGGAAACGCTTGATTGAATCGCCGGCCTCTTTCAGTACCCGCCGGTTGGTCGCAAAACGCGGCCCCTTGAGCGCGAATTTAAAATCTGCGGGAACTTCGCTTGCCCATTTGCGAAAGGTCGCGGGCGTCTGCGTGCGATAGAACGTGCCGTTGACCTCGATCGAGGTCAGCCGCGCGGCGGCATAAGCGAGCTCTTTGCTATGTGGGAGCCCGTCCGGATAGAACACGCCGCGCCACGGCTCGAATGTCCATCCGCCGATCCCGATGTAAATTGGCCCAGTCTTCGCCGTCATTTGCCTGTCATTGACACCTGCTAAATCTGTCGTTGCAAGGGGTAATGGCGCGTGTTGCGTACAGCCGTCGCTTGCCTTGCTCGACGGCCACGGTGAGATCAGGCGACGCCGGATGAACGCGCGCTCCTCGCTCGTGGTCGTTTCTGTTTAAGATGACGCCCAGAAGACAGCAAAAGGCCCGGGATCCGCTCCCGGGCCTTCGCGTGTGCCGGATGGATTAGAAGTCCATTCCGCCACCGCCCGGTGGCATCGCCGGCATTTCCTTCTTCTTCGGCAGCTCGGCCACCATCGCCTCGGTGGTGATGAGCAGGCCAGCGACCGAAGACGCGCCTTGCAGCGCCTGACGCACGACCTTGGTCGGGTCGATGATGCCCTTCTTTACCAAGTCGCCATACTCTTGATCCTGAGCGTCGAACCCGAATGCGTACTGGTCCTTCTCCAGGATCTTGCCGACGATGACCGAGCCGTCCTCGCCGGAATTGATGACGATCTGGCGAGCCGGCGAGGAGAGCGCTTTGCGCACGATCTCGACGCCATGCTTCTGGTCTTCGTTCTGCGTGCGCACGCGCTTGAGCGCCTCGGTAGCGCGAAGGAGTGCCACGCCGCCGCCGGGCAGGATGCCTTCTTCGACGGCCGCACGGGTCGCATGCATCGCGTCGTCGACGCGATCCTTGCGCTCCTTCACCTCGACCTCGGTGGCGCCGCCGACGCGGATCACCGCGACGCCGCCCGCGAGCTTGGCAAGCCGCTCTTGCAGCTTCTC
>Ga0306923_10000446_pt1 | contig 32132 bp, 29 predicted proteins | sample sta12Can44000108_FD_203841 | JGI IMG/M metagenome (GOLD analysis project Ga0306923, IMG submission 203841) | Lab enrichment of tropical soil microbial communities from Luquillo Experimental Forest, Puerto Rico - statanox.12C.anox.44.000.108 (v2)... | ecosystem: Environmental > Terrestrial >... | reverse complement strand
GCCGCCGCCTTTGGGCGAGAACAGATCGATGAACTGCCGCAAGGTCGCGCCGTATTGCAGGCCGAGCTCTGCACGCCGCTCTTTCATCGCCTCGGCGCGGTAGTCCTCGGCCTCGCGCGTCCAGCGCGCAAAGATTTCCGGATGCTCCGGCACCCGCGCCCGGTTGTTGTATTCGGCCTCGTAGTCGATGGGCATTCGCGGATCGCTCCAAATCTCTCCTTTTATCACCTCGCGGTGCGCCTCGGGAATGGAGACGGCACCGAGACTTTGCGTCCGCCCGAATGGGGGACTATGTCAGACCCATGCAGGTCGAGGGCAAATCCACGCGCACCATCTGGCTTGAGCCGGACGGCTGGTCGGTCGGCATCATCGACCAGACCCGATTGCCGCACCATTTCGCGACCGCGCGGCTTGCGAGCCTCGAGGACGCCGTGCGCGCAATCTCCTCCATGCAGGTGCGCGGCGCCCCGCTCATCGGCGCAACCGCGGCCTACGGGGTTTGCCTGGCGTTGCGCCGCGATGCGTCGGATGCCTCGCTGGAGCGCGCCTGCGCGATGCTGCTTACGACGCGGCCGACCGCGATCAACCTCAAATGGGCGCTCGACGAGATGTCGGCGGCGGTGCGCAATCGTCCACGCCAGCAGCGGCTGGCCGAGGCCTATCGCCGCGCGGGTGCGATCTGTGACGAGGATGTCGCCATCAACCGGGCGATCGGCCGCCATGGCGCGGAGCTCATTGCCGCAATTGCCGGGAAGAAGAGAGCGCGCGAGCCGGTCCAGGTGCTCACCCACTGCAATGCCGGCTGGCTTGCCACCGTCGATTTCGGCACTGCGCTTGCGCCGATCTATGTCGCGCGCGAGCACGGCATGCCGGTCCATGTCTGGGTCGACGAGACGCGGCCGCGCAACCAGGGCGCTGCGCTCACCGCCTGGGAGCTTGGGCAGAGCGGGGTGGCGCATACCGTGATCGCCGACAATACCGGCGGCCATCTCATGCAGCACGGCATGGTGGATCTCATTCTCGTGGGCACCGACCGGGTGACCGCGAACGGCGATGTGTGCAACAAGATCGGCACCTACCTCAAGGCGCTGGCGGCAAAGGACAACGGAGTGCCGTTTTACGTCGGAGCGCCGTCGCCGAGCATCGATTTTGCCGTGTGCGACGGCATTGCCGAGATCCCGATTGAGGAGCGCGCGGGAGATGAAGTTGCAACCGTGACCGGCCGCGCTGCCGACGGGCGCATCGAGACGGTGCGGGTCGTGCCCGAGAAGGCGCAGGTTGCAAACTTTGCCTTCGATGTCACGCCGGCGCGGCTGGTCACCGGCCTGATTACCGAGCACGGGATTGTCGCGCCCGACCGCGGGGCGCTTGCCCGTCTGCGCGAGCAGTCGGGGGTGCGCCGTGCGTGACGTTCGCTTTCGCCCCGCCGCCACGGGCGTTGCCCTGCCGGGGCTCGCCCATTCCATGAGCATGAGCTCGCTTGCCGCCGCGCTCCCGGTCGACGGCCGGCAGTCGCCGGCCGCCCTTGCGATTGCGCGCGGCGCCACGCGATTGCTCCATGCCTTGGGGCATTCGGTCGTGAGCGAGCTGCCGCTTGCGTCCGGCCGGCGCGCCGACCTCGTCGCGCTCGGCTCCGACGGGGAAATCTGGATTGTCGAGGTCAAGTCCTCGCTCGAGGACTTTCGCGCCGATCACAAATGGATGGACTACCGGCGCCATTGCGACCGGCTGTTCTTCGCCACGACGTGCGAGGTGCCGCCCGATATCTTCCCGGGCGACGCCGGGCTGATTGTGGCGGACGCCTTTGGCGGCGAGATTGTCGTCGAGGCGCCGATGCATGCCCTGGATGCCGGTACGCGCCGGCGCGTGACGCTTGCGTTCGCCCGCGCCGCGGCGCTGCGTCTTTCCGCGCTTTACGATCCGCCTCTATGATGTGTGCTATTTCGGCGCGCGCTTGGCGAGAATTCGCTGCAGCGTGCGCCGGTGCATGTGCAGGCGTCGCGCCGTCTCGGAAACGTTGCGATCGCAGAGCTCGTAGATTCTCTGGATGTGCTCCCACCGCACGCGGTCGGCCGACATGGGATTCTCCGGCGGGTCGGCCTGGCGGCCGTCGACCGAAAGCAGCGCCGCCACCACGTCGTTGGCGTCCACCGGCTTTGAGAGATAATCCACGGCCCCGAGCTTAACGGCGGTCACCGCAGTGGCAATGTTGCCGTAACCGGTCAGCACGATGGCGCGGGCGTCGGGCCTTTGGCGCTTGAGCGCCGAGACCACATCAAGCCCGTTCCCGTCCTCAAGCCGCATGTCGACGACTGCGAAGGCTGGCGAGCACGAGTGCAGCTGGCTCAGGCCATCCGCCACCGATTGCGCCGTGGTTACCGTAAATCCCCGGCCTTCCATTGCCCGGGAAAGCCGGTGGAGAAAGGATTTGTCGTCCTCGACGATCAGCAACGACCGATCGGTTGATGCACCCCCTTGGAATTCGGCCATTGCCATTTACGCCTCCACTACCGGCTGCCCTTTCTGCAAAGCCGCGGAATACCGGGGTTACCTTCCAAAGATACCCAAGCATGGCGGAGCAGCGGGTATAAATTTCTTATAAACTTTATTTTATGGACAACAGCCGAAAATCGCAACTTAAAAAGAGTCAATGATCCGACCCCTTGCGGCCGTGCTGCCGCTGACAGTTCAAGATGCCAATGCCGGCGGGCGCTCGAAGTCGCCGCGCTCCCATCGCACGTGCACAAGCGCCCCATGCTCGGGAGACGGCCGATTCTCGAAGTCGAGCGTTGCGCCGGAGCGTTCCAGCAGCGTCTTGGCGATGAAGAAACCCAGTCCCATCCCGCTCGCATGGGCCGGCGCCTCGCCGTCGACGCTTGGATGCTTGCGGCGGTGCGTGGTGACGTAGGGCTCGCCGATTCGCTCCATGATCTCGGGGGCGAAGCCTGGCCCGTCGTCGCTAATCGTCACATCGATGTCCTGACCGTTCCAGGAGGCCGCCACCTCGACCCGCTCCTTTGCGAAATCGACGGCGTTCTCGACCAGGTTGCCAAGACCGTAGAGAATTGCGGGATTGCGTCCGCCAATGGGTTCGGCAAATCCGTTCGCGGCCAGCGCGACGTTGATCGCCACACCGAAGTTCCGGTGCGGTGCAATCACCTCCTCTATCAACGTGGACAGCTTCATGCGGTCGAACGGTTCGCCGCTTGAAAGCTCTGTGAGCTTGCCCAGGATCGTGCGGCAGCGTTTCGCCTGCTCGCTCAGAAGTCGCACATCCTCCGCGTGCTCGGAATCAGGTTTGATCGAGAGCTCGAGCTCTTTTGCGATCAACGTTATGGTGGAAAGTGGAGTTCCCAGCTCGTGCGCTGCAGCGGCGGCGAGGCCATCGAGCTGGGAGAGGTGCTGCTCGCGGGCAAGCACGAGCTCGGTCGCGGCAAGGGCGTCGGCAAGCTGGCGGGAATCTTCAGTGATCTCCCAGGCATGCAGCCCGATGAACGCGATCGCGAGCAGGATCGAAAGCCATACTCCGGTTACGTAGATCGACGGCAATTCGAGCGGGATTTCGTTGTCCCAGGGCAGTGGACCATGCACGAAGATGAGCAGCGTCGCGCAGCCAATGGCAAAGCAGCCGAGCATCAGGGTCATGCGTGGAGGCAAGGCCGTCGCGGAGATCAGCACCGGTCCCAGAAACAGAAGGGCAAATGGATTCTGCAGGCCGCCGGTGAGGAACAGGAGGACGGCAAGCTCGGCCGTATCGAATGCAAGAAGCCATGCGGCGCGCTCCGGCTCGAGCCGATGCATCGAGGGAAAGCGAATGCGGACCGCGACATTGAGCCAGGCCGCGAGCGCGATGACCGCGAGGCAGGCCCAGATCGGAAGCTCGAAGTCGAGACCCCAATAGACCACGAGCACGGTAATGGTCTGGCCGATGACCGCAAGCCAACGCAGCCGCACAAGGGTGTCGAGGCGCACGCTGCGCCCCATGCTGTGAAGTTTTCTGATCGGCTGGCTGGTCACCATCGTAATTTAGGGCTTAATGCTCCGCGTGGGGAGTAGAGCGGGGGCAGGCGGCTTGGATAACGACCTGTAGCGCTCGCAATTGCGCCTGCGTGCCAATCCGCCCATCGCCGCCTGCGTGCCGAAGCCCGCACGCCTCTTGTTTCGCCCCGCGTGCGCTGCCACATGTGCGCTTTCGGCAAGCCGATGCCCATGCCTGAGCCAGCCGTTACCGTTGACCAACTGGTGAAAACCTACAACGCCACGCGCGCGGTTGAGGGCATTTCATTCGCGCTCGCGGCGGGCTCCGTCACCGGGCTTCTCGGCGGCAATGGAGCAGGCAAGACCACGACCATCGCAATGATCCTGGGTCTGGTTACGCCGACATCCGGCACGATCAACGTGCTCGGCGCCGAGATGCCGCGCCAGCGCTATCAGGTGCTGCATCGGGTCAATTTCGAGAGCCCATATATGGACATGCCGCACCGCTTGACCGTGCGACAAAATCTGAAAGTGTTTGGGCAGCTCTATGCCGTGGAGCCCCTTGCGGATCGCATCGACTCCCTTGCGCGCGAGCTCGACCTTGTCGAATTTCTCGACCGACCGGTGGGAAAGCTTTCGGCCGGACAGAAAACGCGCGTTGCGCTTGCAAAGGCGCTCATCAATTCCCCTGATCTGCTTCTCCTGGATGAGCCCACGGCGTCGCTCGACCCCGATACCGCGGACTGGGTCCGGGAGCGGCTCGAACGTTTTCGCGAGCAGCGCGGCGCGACGGTGCTGCTCGCCTCGCACAACATGGCGGAGGTCGAGCGCCTGTGCGAGCGCGTCATCATCATGAAGCGCGGGCGCATCGAGGATGACGACACCCCGCAGCGGCTGCTCATTCGCTACGGTCGCGAGACGCTGGAGGACGTCTTTCTCGATGTTGCGCGAGGCCGCGGTCAGGCGCGCGAGGCGGCACAATAGATGCCGGGGAATCGAAAGAAAGGCTGGATGAAGCCGACCCGGCAGGAGGATTAACGTGACAGTATCGTCTACCGGTGCAGTCGCGCTCGCCCCGCACCGCGTCGGGGCAATGGTGCTGCGTTATCTTTATCTGTTGCGCTCCTCCTGGACACGCCTTCTGGAGCTGATCTATTGGCCGGCGGTGCAGCTTTTCGTCTGGGGATTTCTGCAGTTCTACATCGCGCAGAATTCAGGTTTTTTCGCGCGCGCCACCGGGGTGTTCATCGCGGCCGTGCTGATGTGGGACATGCTGTTTCGCGGGCAGCTCGGCTTCTCGGTCTCCTTTCTGGAGGAAATGTGGTCGCGCAATCTCGCCAACCTGATGATCAGCCCGTTGCGGCCGGTCGAGTTCGTGTCTGCGCTGATGATCATGAGCCTCATCCGGCTTGCCATTGGCATGGTGCCGGTCACGCTGCTGGCCATTATCTTTTTCGGGTTCAACTTGTACGGGCTCGGAATCGCGCTCGCCGCGTTTTTCGCCAATCTCATCCTGACGGGCTGGGCAGTCGGAATTGTCGTTGCCGGCGTGCTGTTGCGCAACGGCATGGGAGCGGAGAGCCTCGCCTGGACGCTGATGTTCGTGCTGATGCCACTGACCTGCGTCTACTATCCCGTCAGCGTGCTGCCGCACTGGCTTCAGTTCATCGCCTGGGCGCTTCCCCCTACCTATGTCTTTGAGGGGATGCGGGCGCTGATCATGGAGCACATCTTTCGGAGCGACCTGATGGTCGAGGCGTTCGCCCTCAATGGCCTCTATTTTGGGTTGGCCGCGGCGGCCTTTCTCGGGTTGCTCAACAGCGCCCGTCGCGCAGGCTCGCTCCTGCAAAGCGGTGAATAGGAACCCGCGGTACCCTGCGGCCTTAACCTTGTTGCGACGCAAAAGCTACATCGTCGGGGAAAACGCTTGTCCCGATGCCTAAACGAATGACAAAACGATGACGCTGATATTGACTGGAGATCAGAAAAACGACACTATGTTGCAGCGCAAAAAGGCGCTGGGGCAGGGTGGTATGGCGATTGGTGAATTCGGCGGCGCGCCGGCCGTTGCCGGCCAAACCGGTCCAATGTTCGCGGCGCCGGCTTACTGGTTCTATGAAATGAGCCAGGCCGCTCTCAATCCCTCCCGTGCCTGGGCAGACGCGGCGCGTCTCTTTTTCAAAAATCCGGCTAATCCATGGTCTTACACCGTGTTGGGGAGGAGCATCTCCGCCGGAATGGAGCTGTTCGAGCGTTCCACGCGGCGCTACGGCAAGCCGGAGTGGAATATTGATTCAACGGTGATGGGCGGTGAACGCGTTCCCGTGCGTATCTCGCCTGTTTGGGAAAGGCCGTTTTGCCGGCTGCTGCATTTCGAGCGCATGCCCAGCCATCCGCCGCGGCGTCCGCAGCCTCGCCTGCTCATCGTTGCGCCGATGTCCGGCCATTATCCGACGCTGCTGCGTGGAACGGTGGAGGGTTTCCTTCCTAATCACGACGTCTACCTCACCGAGTGGATCGATGCGCGGATGGTCCCGGTGACCGAAGGCCGTTTCGATCTCGACGATTACATCGACTACCTGGTGTCGATGCTGCACTTCCTCGGCGGCGACTTGCATGTGCTGGCGGTCTGCCAGCCCTCGGTCCCCGTCCTGGCTGCAGTCGCACGCATGGAGGCAGCGGACGATCCGTACGTCCCCCATTCGATGGTCCTGATGGGGGGGCCGATTGATACGCGCGTGAACCCCACTGCGGTGAACACTCTTGCGGAGCGGCGCGGAATTGATTGGTTCCGCCGCAATGTCATCACCAAGGTGCCGTTTCCCAATCCCGGATTCATGCGCGACGTCTATCCGGGATTTCTGCAGCTGCATGGGTTCATGAGCATGAACCTCGATCGCCACATTGAGGCGCACCGCAAGCTTTTTCTGCATCTCGTGCGGGGCGACGGCGATTCCGCGCAGAAGCATCGTGAGTTCTATGATGAATATCTGGCTGTCATGGACCTTGCGGCCGAATTCTATCTGCAGACGGTCGAGACCGTGTTCGTGCGCCATGCGCTGCCGAAGGGCGAGATGACCCATCGCGGCGCGCGCGTCGATCCTGCGGACATCCATCGCGTCGCATTGCTCACGGTCGAGGGTGAGAACGACGACATCTCCGGCGTCGGTCAAACCGAGGCGGCACATCGCATATGCACGAGCATCCCGTTTGACCGCAAGGCGCACTGGCTGCAGCCTGCGGTGGGTCATTATGGCGTGTTCAACGGATCGCGTTTCCGCGCCGAGATCGTGCCTCGCATCTCGGATTTCGTGCTCTCGAATAACGCGGGCATTGCGCGCACGGCGCGCAGGCCGGCAGCCGCCGCACGCACCGGCATGGTGATTGCGAGCATCGCCCCGGGACAGGTACGGCGAAATCCTTAGTTTCCTGCGCGGGCTTCGGTCAGCGATTTCGCGTTAATCCCAAAGCCAAAAATCCAGCTAACAGGCTTTCTACCGGCATTTTCAGGCGATTCGCCAATTCGAAGCTCTGGAGATATTTCATAAGAAATTGATATCGTTAGTATATTTCGTCCGGAGCCAAAACCAGCCTGGCGTGAAAACCAAAACATCCCGAGCGGATTCTACCAAGTAGAATTGAATATTAGTTCATTTGTTGTTTTCATCGAGTTATTGTAGCTTAAATTGAGCCGAACCACTGCATCTTGGGGAGGTTCTTTATTTATTACAGGCCTGCTGTGCCGGCTCGCCGTTATGGCAGTATTTCGCCTCGGATTTTCCTCCAGCCTGGATTGGCCTCGATGCCGTTGCGTGCATTGCTCTACCGGCGACCGAGCGAGCCGTCGGTCGTCCAAGTCGTTTTCGACAGGTCCATCTATCTCGTGCGCTTGCGCCGGCATCGGCAAGCGCGGCGCTACACGCTTCGCATCGATGCATCTTTGCGAGAAGTCGTGCTCACGATGCCGCCGCGCGGCAGCCTGCGCGAGGCCAAGGAGTTCGCACAAAATCATGGTGGCTGGATTGCCGCACGCCTCAAGCGACTGCCGGAAGCTGCGCCCTTTGCGCATGGAGCGGATGTTCCGTTGCGCGGTCTGCCGCATCGCATCGTCCATCGTCGCGGTGAGCGCGGCACGGTATGGACGGAAGCCTCGAGCGGCGGCGATCCCCTGCTTTGCGTCGCCGGGGAAGCGGCTCACGTCAATCGCCGCATTCATGACTTCCTCAAACGTGAAGCCGAGCGCGACCTTGCAGTGGCTGTCAGGCGCTACGCCGGCGAGCTCGGCGTCACGATCAAGCGCATTTCCGTGCGCGACCCGTCAAGTCGCTGGGGCTCGTGCTCGAATACCGGCGTGCTCTCATTCTCGTGGCGGCTTGTTCTGGCCCCTGGCTTCGTGCTCGATTATCTTGCCGCACACGAGGTTTGCCATCTTGTTGAGCTCAATCACTCTCCCCGGTTCTGGCGGCTGGTGAAGCGGCTCTATCCGGATGTCGAGCGCGCCAAAGTGTGGCTCGACGTACATGGTACCGATCTGCACCGCTATGGTTTGGCGCTGCAGCGCAGCGCAAAGGACATCTGAGAGAGGTCCGACCGATCGCAGGGTCGGTGCCTATTTAGAGCATGTCCCGCAAAAGTGGGAACCGGTTTTGCGAAAAAGGACATGCTCAAACAAAAGGATAGAGTAGGATGACGATTCGAAGAAAAGTCATCCTGCTCTAATAGGCCGACAGCTTCATGTCCCGAACCTCTTTTGCCCGCAGCGCGCACGCTCCCAGCAGGAAGGCGAGGTCGGTGCCGGTCGAGACGTAGCGGGCGCCCATCCCGACAAACTCGGCCGCCAGGTCGGGACGCGTGGCAAGCCCGCCGACGCCGCAATGCTTGCCTCGGCTGCGGCTGGCCGAAATGGCCCGTTCATAGGCCGCGCGCACTCGTGGATCATCGTACGCGCCCGGAATTCCCCAATCGGCGAGGAGATCGTTGAGCCCGATCAATACCAGATCGATGCCTTCGACCGCCACAATCTCCTCGACGCTTGCAAGCGCCGCCGCACTTTCGAGCTGCACAATGACCATGGTTGCGTCGTTGACGGCGGCGTTGACCTCCGCCGCGGAGAAAGAGCGATACTGAAGATGCGCGAGCGGCCCGGCATTCGAGCGCTCGCCGAGTGGGGGGAATTTCGCTGCGCGAACGACCTCGCGCGCGTCCTGCGCGCAACGGATATTCGGTGCGATGATGCCCAGCGCGCCGGCATCGAGCACGCGGGAGATATGATCCGGAGTATTGGCGGCAACGCGCACGAACGGCGCAATCCCGATCTGCAGTCCGGCCATGCAAATCTCGCCGCAGCTCTCGAACGACAAGTTCGAATGCTGCAAATCGACATAGAACGTATCGAAGCCCGCGGTTTGGGCGATGCGCGCAATTTCGGTGCTCCGCACCAGCCGCACCGTCATGGAGGCGACCACCTCTCCGCGTGCGAGCTTCTCCTTGACATTGTTGCGCAGGATATCCTTGGCGGACATGGTGCGCTCCCGGTGTCGTTGCTGCGCGGTTTCGCGCCGGTTCTTTTTGTGGTCCCTCTTTTTGCTGCCCCGGCCGGATCCCGGATCCGGCACTGATCAATAGCGGTAATCGTCGATCTTGAGCAGCGGAAAGGCGCTCAGCACGTGCGGCACGCTGGTCGGCGCGGCGGCGTGCAGGTAGGAGCGGTCGAGCTCGGCGAGCCTCGCAACCCCAAGCAGGCCCATGCAGCGCTGCACCTCGTCCTCCAGGAGCTCGAGCAGACGCACCACGCCGGCCTGACCGCCGGCGGCGAGCGCAAAGCACTGCATGCGGCCGATGCCGACGAGATCGGCCCCCGAGGCAATCGCTTTGACGATGTCGGTGCCGCGGCAGAACGAGCCATCAATAAGGATTTTCGCGCGCCCGCCGACTGCCTCCACGATCTCGGGCAGGACTTCCATGGAGCCGCGGCCGTGATCGAGCTGTCGCCCCCCGTGGTTGGAGACGTAGATCCATTCGACTGAATGGTCGAGCGCGATCCTCGCGTCCTCGGCGGTGGCGATGCCCTTGAGCGCCAGCGGGATCTTGAAGCGATCCTTGATGCGCTTGACGGTCGTCCAATCCAGTCCGGCCTGGAATGCGCGGCCCTGCACACGCCGTCGCCCGGCGGTCACGAACCGCTTGGCGATGTCGCGCTCACGCCGGCTGTAGTACGCGGTATCGACGGTGAGGCAGAAGCCGGCGTAGCCATGTGCAATGGCGCGTTCGACGTGGTCGTCGACCCAGGCGGCGTCGCCGCGCACATAAAGCTGATAGAGGCGCAGCGCCTTGGGCGCCGCCGCCGCGAGATCCTCAAGGCCAGGATCGCAGACCGAGCTGAGCATATGCCCGGCCCCGAACTCCTCGACTGCGCGCACAACCGGCTCGGCGCCGAGCACGTGAAAGCTTTCCAGTGAGCCGACCGGAGCAAGCACGACCGGGATGCGAAGCTTGCGCCCGAAATGGTTCACCGAGCAGTCGACCTTGCTCACATCGCGCAGCACGCGCGGCCGGAACGCGAGCGAATCGAGGGCCATGCGATTGCGCCGCAAGGTCGCCTCCGACTCGACGCCGCCGACGATATAGTCCCAGTCATTCTGATTGAGGTTGGCGCGCGCCTTCGCCACGACCTCGTGCAGGTTCAGAAGATCGCTGGGGCTGGCCGCAATGTCGTGGACGGAGGCCTGCTGGGACGCTCGTTCTTGCATGAGGTGATGGGCCGGATGAGGGTTTTGGGGGAAAGCTCAAGCGCTTCATGATGCTCATCCCCATCGTCGCTCGTCAACCGGATGCGGCCGGCGCACGCCGTAGCGCAGGTGCAGCACGGCTGCGCTCCCGGCATTGCCGGGCAGGATCGCGGCCCGCTCGGAACCGGAGCCTTCGGCGAGCGCGTGGGCCGTTCGGCTTCGAAGCCGTCACTCCGCCGTGATCCTGGCTTGCGCCACGATAGCCGCGATGGTGGCTGCGTCACCGCGCATGCGTGCTGCAAGCTGCTCCGGCGAGCCGCCCCTGATCACGAAGGTCTGCGATGCGAGGCGCTCGTCCACCTTCTGATCGTGGAGGACTTTGCTGATCTCGGCGTTGAGGCGGGATATCGCGGCGGGTGGGCTCCCGCCGGTGGTGAGCACCGCAAACCAGGACGTCACCGGCGGCATGTTGGTCACGCCGGCTTCGCGCAGCGTCGGCACATCGGGAAGGTACTTGGTGCGTTCGGCATCGGTCACGGCGATTGGATAGAGCTGCTTCTCCCGGATAAACGGCAGTACTGCGTTGAGCGGAGCCATCATCACCTGGATATGGCCGGCCAGGAGATCGGTAACAGCCGGCTGGGTCCCGCGATAGGATACGTGCACCAGCGGAATGCCGGCCGCGCGCGCCAGGAGCTCGCCGGCCAGATGCGGTGGCGAGGCGATCCCCGGTGAATTGTAGCTCAGCCCGCCGGGCGCCTTTCTCGCGACCTCTATGAACGTCTCGAGATCGCGGGCGGCAAACGAGGGATGCACGGTGACCACCGTCGGCGTGCTGCCGAGCTCGATCACCGGCGCAAAGTCCCGGAGCACGTCGAAAGGCAAATCTTTGCGCAACGCCGGCAGCGTCACCAGGGTGTTGGAGACAATCACCAGAGTGTGCCCATCCGGCGCCGCCCGCGCCACCAGCTCGGCCCCGAGCAGGCCGGAGGCGCCGGGACGGTTCTCGACCACGATCGTCTGGCCGAGCGCCGGACCGAGCTCGCTGCTCACCGCACGCGCGAGCACGTCGAGCGTTCCGCCGGCGGGGAATGGCACGACGAAGTGCAGCTGCTTGCTGGGGAATGGCGCGGGCGCCTGGGCGAGCGCCGGCCCCGCAAACAGCACGAAGCAGCCGGCTGTGAACGCGCGCTTCAGCGACATGCAATCGCAGTGCTCCGACCGCTAGTGTGGCGGATTTGACGTTCCTACCAGCATTGCCGCGAGTCATTCGTAGGAACGTCAAATCCAAAGCCACACTAGAATCAAATGGTTGCTAGTGTCCCTTTGGTTCCGACGTTTGTACAAGCGCGTGCTGCAAAGGGATACAAACGTCGGAACCGGGACACTAGCCGGCGATCGGCGGCGCGCTGCCTTCCACCTGCACGCGGTAGCCCGATCGCACGTTGGGCCAGTAATCCCAGACCGCCTTGTGCTGCGTGCAGCGGTTGTCCCAGAACGCGATCGAATGCGCCGTCCAGCGGAAGCGGCAAGTCCACTCCGGCTTGTTGCAATGATCGATCAGGAGCGCCAGCACGCGTTCGCCTTCGAGTCGCGGCAATTCGTTGATGTGCGAGGTGAAGTCCACATTGACGAAAATCACCTTCCTGCCGGTCACGGGATGGCGTGTGATCACGGGATGCACCGTGACCGGCGTGCCGGGCCCGAACACCCGCGTGCCGTCATGGGTAGCGGTGAGGCCCTCGAGATATTCCTTCATCCGGTCGGAAAGCGCGTCATAGGCTGCGTACATGCTGGCAAACATCGTGTCCCCGCCGCCGTCGGGCGGAACCGTATGGTTGTAGAGCATGGTACCGAGCGGCGGGATCGCCGCGCAGGACTGGTCGCTGTGAAAGTTCTCGCCTGAAATCTGCTTGGAGCTCCCGTCATAATGGAATTTGCGCACATACGGGCTGTCGGTGGTCTTGCTGATGGTTGATTTGCCGACATGCTTGCCGAGGCGGCCGAAATAGCCCGCAACACGGATCTGATCCTCGAAGCTGATGTTCTGGTCGCGGAAGAAGAGAACCTGATAGCGCGCGAATGCGTCGTGCAGCTCCTCGACCTGCTTGTTGGCAAGCGGCCTGGTCAGGTCGACTGCGCCGATCTCGGCTCCGATATGGGGGCTGGCAGGCGCGGCGGTGATGGTTTCATAGGCCGCGGCCTTGGCGACGGAGGCAATCTTCGCGATCTGCGGCAGATGCGCGGTGGCGCTCATAGGGCACTCCCTCGCTCGATGGATGAGACGGGCTTCGATGCAAGAGGCCCATCCTATCCTCGCGCGGCGCCCGCAGCCATAGAGCAGCGCCAGCGCGGGCACAGCTATCCTTTGAACGACTTGGCTTCGCCGCTTGCACGAGCGTATCCCTCGACCCCGCAATCGGAAAATGCGAGTATTGACCGGCAATTGCGCGTTTTGGCACCGGGCCGGTGAACATCGATTGCGATACCAAAGCGAGATGGCGCACATGCGAGTCATGGAGCTGATTGCGCCGTTTTTTTTGGTGATGGCTGTCGCAGGTTTTTCGGCATATGCCGCGGGCCCGCAGGCGCCGGGCCCGGAATGCGCGCAGCTTTCCAGTGGACCGGACGATGCTCCTTTCGCGCTCGGCCTGACAGAGCCCGGGACCGCCGGGGTCGAGCCTTCGGGAGCAGAGGCAGCGTGTCGATCTGCCCTTGCAGCCGATCCGTCCAATCCAGCTCTGATGTTCCTGCTCGCCCGAGCGCTTTCCCTCGGTAACAAGCATCTGGAGGCCATAAAGCACTATCTGGATGCCGCCGATCGCAACCATCCCGGCGCCATGAATGATCTCGGCGGCGTATTCGAATACGGGACCGGCGTCCCCAAAAATCTGACGACCGCGCTGGTGTGGTACGAAAGGGCCGCAGAGCTCGGCCATGCCGGTGCGATGATTCATCTCGCTCAGCTGAGCGAAAAAGGTCTCGTTGTCCCGCAGGACTTCGCGAACGCGAGACATTGGTATGCAAAGGCGGCCGCCCTCGGCAATGCCGACGCCATGAACAGTCTTGCCGACCTGCTCAGGCAGGGGCGGGGAGGTGAGCCGGATCTGCCCGCTGCCGGGAGCTGGTACCTCAAAGCGGCGCAGCGAGGCCTTCCGGATGCCATGAACAGTCTCGGCGAATTCAGCGAAGGCGGCATGGGCGTTCCACAGGATGACCGTGCCGCCCGGAGCTGGTACGAGAAAGCAGCCGATCTCGGCAACGCGGATGCCATGGGCAATCTCGGTGCGTTGCTCGAAAGCGGACGCGGTGGGCCACAGAATCTGGAGGCTGCAAGAGAGTGGTATGTCAAAGGAGCTGCTCTGCACGGCCGCCTCGCCATGCACAAGCTCGGCGCCATGCTCGAGAACGGCCGCGGGACATCGAAGAACCTTTCGGAAGCCAAAATCTGGTACGAGCGCGCCGCGGCGCTGGAATATCCGCCTGCGCTCAACGATCTCGGGCATCTCTATCTCATCGGCGCGGGCGCTCCGAGGAACTATGTGCTGGCCAAGAACTTGTTTGAGCAGGCGGCCGAGCTGGGCAACGCCGGGGCGATGAACAATCTGGGGCTGCTCTATCTCGACGGTCGAGGCGTGCAAAGGGACATCAAGCTCGCCAGGACCTGGTTCGAAAAAGCGGCTGCCCTCAACAACGCGCAAGCATCCGTGAATCTGAAGCGTCTCGAACGGGCAGGTCTGACGGATGGCACTCAGATTGCCGCGCGACGCGCGTCCTGCGTGCAGTCGTGCGCCGCGTTGCACACGTCGTACGTAAGCTCGGTTTGTGACCGCTATTCCGCGGTGGCGGAAAGCGACAAGTCGGAACGCACCAAATGCATTGATATGAGCTTGAGGCTGGCAAGGCACTGCAGGGACTCCTGTCGGGAATGGGCGCCCACCCCGCAGGTAGACAACAAGTGTGTGGGTTGTTTTCAAACCCTGATCGCATGCAGCACCAGTCAGGAACCGACTGATGGCCACGGCAGTGAGCGCCCGTATGCGACGGACTCGCAGGATTGCCTTGCGGCGCTCGCGGAGTGTAAGGCCAACTGCCTGGAACAACCTTTCGCGGCGGACGGTGAGAATCCCGATTAGCTTAGCGCACGAATTTTCTGCTGGGTGTTGCACCGCCGGTATGTGCACGGCCGTAGGTTGGGTCGAGCACTTGCGAGACCCAACATGGCGCGCGGTATGCTGTTGGGTCTCGTAAGAACTCGACCCAACCTACTGCTAACCTCGATCGCCGTTCGATTTCGCGACGAGGGCTGTCGCGGCGTGCTAAGCTTGGCGTGTTTCGTGAGGACCGAACATGATGTCCCGTAGGAGCGCGCCGGCGCCGCGCCGGCGCACCGTCCTCAAGCTGCTGGCGGGATCGATCGCGAGTCGCCTGGGCGGCCGCGGGGTGCGCTTTGCAGCCGCGGCCACCCTGCCGGTTGCGGTTGGCGACACGGTCATGAGCATGGAGTTCGACGCGGACCTGCGCAGCCGGATTCTTGCGCGCCAATCACAGCCGCTGACGGACTTCGAGGCCGGCGAGGCGCTGCGGCTGAAGGACGGCACCCGCATGGATCGCTTCGCCTTCCTCGATCAGCGCAGTGAAAGCGTGCACGACGCACATGGCCCCGGCACCCGCCATGTCCTGCGCGGGCTCGCCGAAGCAGGCATCGAGAAGGAGATCGGCGTCATCCTTTATGATCGCTACCCCGGCTTTGCGCTTACCCGCGTTGCCTATCGCAATGCGGGCGCGGCATCGGTTGCGATCACGAGTTGGGTGAATGGCGCGCATGTCCTTAAGCCTTTGCCCGGCGCTGCTCCCGAGTTCTGGTCTTTCTCGGGTGCGTCGCACGAGGACCGCCGGGATTGGGTGCAGCGCCTGCGCCCGAGCTTCGAACAGCGCAATTTCATGGGCATGAATGCGTCGGACTATGGCGGCGGCACGCCGGTCGTGGATGTGTGGCGCGGCGATCATGGGCTCGCCGTCGGCCATGTCGAGACCGTGCCGAAGCTTGTTGCGCTGCCCCTCGGTATGAGCCGCGCCGGTGCCCGGGTCGCGGTCGCGTGCGATCAAGCCATTACGCTTGCGCCGGGCGAAGGCTTTTCGACTTTCGATACTTTCGTGGCGGTCCATCGGGGCGACTATTTCGCCACCCTCGATGCCTATCGCAGAATTCTCGCCGAGCGCGGGCTGGCACAGGCGAAAGTGCCTGCGGCAGCCTATGAGCCGGTGTGGTGCGCCTGGGGGTATGAGCGCAGTTTCACCGTCGGTCAGATTCTGGGGACGTTACCGAAGGCCAGGCAGCTCGGGCTGGGCTGGGCGGGCGTCGACGACGGCTGGCAGACCGCGATCGGAGACTGGGATCTCGACTCGAAAAAATTTCCCCGCGGCGACGCCGACATGATCGCGCTGGTGGCGGCGATCAGGGATGCCGGCATGAAGCCCAAGCTCTGGATCTCGCCGCTTGCCGCCCATCCCAACAGTCATCTGCTGCGCGAGCATGCCGACCTGCTGCTCCTGAACAAGGATGGCGCGCCGCAGAAGGTGAGCTGGTGGGACAGCCTTTATCTCTGTCCCGCTTATCCCCCCACGGTCGAGCGCAGCAGGGCGCTCGTGCGCAAGGTCATGAGGGAGTGGGGCTATGCCGGGCTCAAGCTCGACGGTCAGCATCTCAACGGCGTCGCCCCCTGCTACAATCCGGCTCACAGGCATGCGCGCCCGGAGGAGTCGGTCGAGAAGCTCCAGGAATTCTGGAAGGCGATCTATGGGCAGGCGATTGCGATCAACCCGGATGCAGTGATTGAGATCTGCCCCTGCGGCACGTCGCAAGCCTTTCACAACATGCCCTATATGAACCAGGCGGTAGCCTCTGATCCGCTGTCATCCTGGCAGGTCCGGCACAAGGGCAAGACCATCAAGGCGCTGATGGGCCCCTCGGCGGCCTATGCAGGCGACCATGTGGAGCTCAGCGATCACGCCGACGATTTCGCGTCCGCCATCGGGGTAGGCGCAATTGTCTCCACCAAGTTCACCTGGCCGCGCGATCGCAAGCCTAAAGGCGGATTGCTGCTGACGCCGCAAAAAGAGGTGCAGTGGCGGAGCTGGATCGCACTCTATAGCGACAAGCGGCTTCCCCAGGCGCGCTATCGCGGCGAGCTTTACGACATCGGATTCGACAAGCCGGAAGCCCATGCCATCACCAAGGATGACGGCCGCTGCTATTACGCGTTCTTTGCCGACCGCTGGAATGGCCCGGTCGAGCTGCGCGGGCTGGGCTCGGGGCGCTACGCCGTTGCGGACTACCGGACCGGCAGGACCATCGGCTCCGCATCGGCAACGGCAAATCGGCTCACCGTCTCCTTTCGGCGTTTCCTCCTCATCGAGGCGACGCCGCTTCCCGCGACATGACGGCCGCGGGCGCGGCAGTGTCGGCAGCGCGGCCGAAGGCGTGGCTCGTCTATGCGCTCGCCACCACGATCCTGTGGGGATTGTGGGGCGCCTTTACCGACGTCTCCGCGCGGCGTGGTTTTCCCGAAACGCTGGTCTACTGCGTCTGGTCGGTCACCATGATTGCGCCCGCGCTCTACGCGCTCGCGCATGCCGGCTGGCGGCTCAATTGCGATCCATGGTCGATCGTCTACGGCACGATCATCGGACTGCTCGGTGCCGGCGGTCAGCTGGTGCTGTTCTACGCCGTGACGGCAGGGCCGGCCTATCTGGTCTTTCCGGTGATCTCGCTGTCCCCGGTCGTGACCATTGCGCTCTCCTATCTCCTGCTTGGCGAGCGCACCAACTGGGTGGGCGCAGCCGGTATCCTGCTCGCGCTGGTGGCGCTTCCGCTGTTTGATTTTTCCTTCGAGGGGCTGGGCGAGGACAGGACGCTGGGGCAGGGCGTGGGCCTGGGCTGGTTTCTGCTCTCGCTGATCGTGATGGGAAGCTGGGGCGTGCAGGCCTTCTTCATGAAGCTTGCGAACCGCCATATGCGCGCGGAAAGCATCTTCTTCTACATGACGGCGACAGGCCTCCTGCTCGCTCCCGTGGCCTGGGCGATGACCGATTTTTCCAAGCCGATAAACTGGGGTGCCGACGGCCCCTATCTTGCCGCCGGCATCCAGCTGCTCAACGCAATCGGGGCGCTCACGCTGGTCTACGCCTTCCGCTACGGCCAAGCCATCGTCGTGTGCCCGCTCGCCAATGCGGGCGCACCGCTGATGACGGCAGTCATCTCCGTGCTTGCGCTCGGCAGCGTGCCCGGTGGCTTGAAACTGGTCGGTATAGCGCTTGCATGCATCGCGGCCGTTTTGCTTTCGCTCACGCCGGACGAGGAAGCGGCGTGAAGGCCATTGTCGATCGCATTGCGCGGCACAAGTCAGGCGAGCCCTGCGGCATGTTTTCCGTGTGCTCCGCGCATCCGCTGGTGATCGAGGCGGCGCTGCTTCACGCCCGGCGTTCGGGCGCGCCGTTCGCGCTGATCGAAGCGACCTCGAACCAGGTCAATCAGGAGGGCGGCTATACCGGCATGACGCCGATGGGCTTCCGCGACTTCGTCCATTGCATCGCGGATCGCCTCGGCCTTGATCGCCATCGCATTGTTCTCGGCGGTGACCACCTCGGTCCCCACGTCTGGCAGGCCTTGAGCGCAGAAGCTGCCATGACGCGCGCGCAGGCACTGATCGAGGATTATGTGGCCGCAGGCTTCCGCAAGATCCATCTCGATTGCTCGATGCCGTGTGCGGACGATTGCCCGCCCCTTTCCGGCGAGACGGTCGCCGCCCGCGCGGCGCGTCTGTGCGCAGCCGCCGAGCGCGCCCATGCGCGTGCTGAGGGGGAGCCGCCGGTCTATGTCGTCGGCACCGAGGTCCCCGCGCCGGGCGGGGCTTCGGAGGAGCTGGACACGCTTGCCGTCACGACGCCCGAAGATGCGCGCGCGACCATCGACACCCATCGCGCGAAGTTCGCGCAGGCCGGCCTCGCGGAGGCCTGGTCGCGGGTGATCGCGCTGGTTGCGCAGCCCGGAGTCGAATTCGACCATCGCAAGGTCGTCGCCTATGCACCGGAGAAGGCGCGTGCGCTGTGCGTCATGATCGAGGGATGCAGTCGTCTGATATTCGAAGCCCATTCCACCGACTATCAATCGCGCCCCGCGCTCGCGGCGCTGGTGCGCGATCATTTCGCGATCCTCAAGGTCGGGCCTGCTCTCACATTTGCGTTGCGCGAGGCGCTCTGGGGTCTTGACGCGATCGAACGCGAATGGATTGCGCCTGCGATGGCTTCCGGCTTCCGCAGTCTCGCGATCGCGCGCATGAAGGCCGAGCCGCGCCACTGGAGGAAATATTACCACGGCCGCAGCGCCGCGCTCGATCACGAGCTGCAATACAGCCTGAGCGACCGCATCCGTTACTATTGGCCCGAGCCCGAGATTGTCCGCGCACAGGAGACGATGTTCCGCAACCTCGCCCGCAATCCGCCGCCGGCCGCATTGATCAGCCAATATCTGCCGCTCGCGCATGCCGCGCTCAGGGACGGCCGCATCGCTGGCAGCCCCGCCGAGCTGGCGATGGCGCATGTGAGCGCGGTACTCGATGATTATCATGCGGCGTGCAATGGCTAGGCTCGGCCGCGACGAAAGCGAGCTGCAGGCGCTTGGCGCGCTCGCAACCGCTACCGAGATCGCGCAGCAGCCCGCGATGCTGCACAAGACGCATGCCGCGCTGGTTGACAGGAAGCACGAGGTCGAACGCTTCGTGCGGCCCTTGCTCGATCGCGCCGCAACGCGCGTGATCATGACCGGCGCCGGCACCTCCGCCTTCATCGGGGAGTGCCTTGCGCCCTATCTCGGCGCTTGCCTGCCGTGCCGGGTCGAGGCCATCCCCACCACCGATCTCGTCTGCGCGCCTTCTCTCTATTTTGAGGCCGAGACGCCGACCTTGCTCGTCTCGTTCGCCCGCTCCGGCGACAGCCCGGAAAGCGTCGCCGCGCTCGACCTGGCGGAACGGCTTGTTCATGGAATGCATCACCTTGCGATCACCTGCAATCGCGACGGCGCACTCGCGCGGCGCATCGGTACCGCCGGCAACGGGATGGCGATCCTGCTGCCCGCGGAAGCGAACGATCGAGGCTTTGCCATGACGTCGAGCTTCACCTGCATGATGTACGCGGCGCGCGCGGCGCTGTGCGGCATTGCGCGCATGGAGCTGCGCCTTGATCGCGTCGTGCAAGCGGCCGCGAGCGTGATTGCGACGCAGGCGGAGCCGATGAAGGCGCTCGCTGCAAGGGGCTATGAGCGCGTGGTCTATCTCGGCAGTCATGTCTTCAAGGGCCTTGCGCAGGAAGCCGCGCTCAAGCTGCTCGAGCTTACCGACGGTGCGATGATTGCCCTCCCTGAATCGCCGCTCGGCTTCCGGCACGGGCCGAAGACCATCGTCAACGAGCGCACGCTGGTCGTGACATTCCTCTCCAACGATCCTTACGCGCGCCGTTACGAGGTCGATCTGCTGGAAGAGGTTGCCCGCGACGGCAAGGCCGGCGGCTTGCTTGCGATCGCCGGCCGGAATGAACGGCTGCCTGCCACGGTCGAGCGCATCCTTATCCCCGCCATGGCGGACGCGGAAGACGTTGATCTCCTGATTCCGTTCATCATCGCGCCGCAGCTGCTCGCGTTCGAGGCCGCGGTCGGCCGCGGCCTTTCGCCGGATCGCCCCAATGTTTCGGGCACCGTCAATCGCGTCGTGCAGGGCGTGCGCATTCACGCCTTCGATTTGTAGGGGCGAGAGTGATCCGTACGCTCTTTCTCGGCGTCGACGGCGGCGGCACGAAGACGCGCTTCGTGCTGGTCGACAGCGACGGAAATCTCGCCGCCACGCACGAAGGGCCGACCTCCTACCATCTCCAGATCGGCATGGAAGCCGTGCGTGGCGTGCTGGCCGATGGGCTTGCCTCCGTGTTCGGGCAGGCGGGGATCGACGGGCGCGCGGTCGGGCACGCCTTTTTCGGCCTTCCCGGCCATGGCGAAGACAGCGCGGCGCAGGCCCTTCTCGATGCGATGCCGGAGGCGCTGCTCGGCCATCGCCGCTATTGTTGCGGCAACGACATGGTCTGCGCTTTTGCGGGATCGCTGGCCGGCGAGGACGGAATCAACATTGTCGCCGGAACCGGCTCGATCGCCTACGGCGAGCGCCGCGGCAAATCTGCGCGCGCGGGCGGCTGGGGTGAGATGTTCGGCGACGAAGGCTCGGCCTACTGGATCGCAGTCAAGGGCCTCAATATCTTCACGCGCATGAGCGACGGCCGCCTGCCGAAGGGGCAATTGCATGCCGCTTTCACGCAATCGCTCGACCTGCGTTCCGATCTCGACATCTGCGGCGCGGTCATGAATGCGTCAAGCCGCGAGAGCGTCGCGGCCATGTCGCGGCTGGTCGCGCGCGCGGCGCACGACGGCGATGCAATGGCGGTTCAGATCTTCGACGATGCGGCGCGCGAGCTTGCCTCGGTTGCGGATGCGGTGCGCCAGGCGCTGGCGTTCGAGCCCGACGAAGAGATTCCGCTTTCCTATTCCGGCGGCGTCTTCAACGTCGGCACGTTGATTCTCGGCCCGCTCGAACGTCATCTCGCGCAGAGGTCTGCCGCCTGTCGGCTGCGGGCGCCGATGCTCGCGCCAAGCCTCGGGGCTGCAATCCATGCCGCGAGGCTTGCAGGCAAGCCGCTGTCGGCAACCGCCATCAAGCGCCTTGCCGGCGCGCTGCCGCAGAAAGAGCAAGCGCGCAGCGAATGATCATGCGAAGCGCACCGCATAGACCGGCGGCAGCGTATGCGTGACGCTGGTCCAGCTGTCGCCCTGATCCTCGCTGACCCAGAAGCCCCCGGTCGTGGACCCGAAGGCGAGCCGCTCGCCTGCCGCGTCGAGCGCCAGCGCATGGCGGTAGACGACATCGTAGGCGTGTGTCTGCGGCAGGCCTTTGGTCAGGACGTCGAAGCTTTTGCCGCCGTCGCGCGTGCGCGAGACCACGAGCCTGCCCTCGCGCGGAATGCGCTTCTCGTCCTTGATCTCGGGGACGAACCATGCCGTGTCGGGCTCGCGCGGATGCACGACGACCGGAAAGCCGAACGTCGATGGCGCAACATCGGTGATCTCCTTGAAGGTCTTGCCTTCATCGGATGAGACGAAGATGCCGTTGTGGTGCTGCACCCACATGCGGTTGATCGCGGCCGGGCATTGCACCAGGCAATGCACATCCTGCGCGATGGGATCGTGGGTGAGCTCGGGGGGAACATGCTCGGCGCGCATGCCATCGCCGCGCTGCGTCCAGCTCGCGCCGGCATCTTCCGTGAACCAGATGCCGCCGGTCGAGACCGCGATCCACACGCGCTTCGAGTTGCGCGGATCGACGCAGATCGAGTGGATGCCCGGGAGATCCGCCCCGCCTCCCATCCACTGCTTGCGCTTGGGATGGTCCCAGAGCGAGCGGATCATCTCCCAGCTTGCGCCGTGGTCGGTCGAGCGGAACAGGCCGCCGGGCAGCGTTCCGCACCAGATGACGCCCGGCTCGTCGGGGCCGCCGGCCGCGAGCGCCCAGATGCGCGCCGTGCTCCAGCTGATCGGCCGGCCCCACATGTCGTTCTCCTCGTAGCCGTCGGGCTTGGGCGGATAGGCCGGGACGGCAATCTCCTCCCAGCCGTTCGCAGTCGAGCGATGCAGCTTGACGCCGAAGTGACCATGATCGAGCGCTGCATAATGGCGCCCGTCGCGGGAGTCGGTCAGCGTGAGCGTAACGTTGTCGCCCAGGAAATCGGCCCCGGTGATCTCCCACGGCCGCCCGTTGCGCGAGACGGTGAACAGTCCCTTGCGTGTTGAGACGAGAATCTTGTCGCTCATCGATCAGCCTCCGGACAGGGCTTGAAAAACGTAGATTGTGCTGTGTTCGGTTACTGCGTCAGCAAGTCGCGCGCGATCGCGGATCATTTGCCCATCGACGAAGATGGTCATGTGCTTGCGCAGCGCCGACTGGTCGTCGAGCACGTAGCCGCGCGCCTGCGGGTTGAGCGCGAAAACATTATCCAGCACCTCGCGCACGGTGTGGCCGCCGGCCATCGCGTCCGGACATCCGACGTGCCGCTGAACATTGGTCGTGAAGACAACCTTGGCCATTCACGCTCCTTTCCCGCGCGGATCCGCGAGGGCGCGTTCCGCATCATCACGGCATCCAATCACCCCGCGCCAATGTGCTATTCAAGGCGTGTTCGCGGCGAAAGTCAGGCCGGGCACACGTGCTTGATGTTCGTCGCGCAGTTGCAAAGGAGGAGCCATGCGCACCAAGCCCTGCCTGACATCCGACGATGCCCACAAGATGATGGCGGCCTGCAAGGCCGAGGCGGAAAGGAACAAATGGAAGGTGTCGATCGTGATTGTCGACGACGCCGGAGTTCCGCTCCTTCCGGAGCGGTTGGAGGGGGCCGGCGCTACCACCCCCGAAGTGGCGCTTGGCAAGGCGCGCACCGCGGCGCTCACCAGGCAGCCCACGCGCATGTGGGAGGAGCGCGTCAAGGAGCGGCCCGCCTTCATCAACTATCCGGCCGGGCTCGCAATCTGGGGCGGCGTTCCGATCATCCATCAGAATGAATGCGTCGGAGCAATCGGCGTCTCCGGCGTGCAATCGCAGGACGACGAGAAGGTTGCAAACGCGGGCGTCGCCGCGCTGTCATGATCCCATGCTCTTGTCGCCGGCCCATGCTGGCGTGCTAAATTTCGCGCCGGCGCATGCCAATCATGCGGTCCGAGTCAAAGCACGAGGATTTCCCAATGAGCACGAGAAAGTGGTTCCCGGTACTGGCGGTCGCGGCGGTGGCGGTATGGAGCGCAACGGCAGGACACGCGCAGCAGGCGCAAATGACGTTCTTCGTCAGCAGCGTCGGAAAGGGCAACGGCGCCGACCTCGGCGGTCTTGCCGGCGCCGACGCGCATTGCCAGGCGCTTGCGAAAGCGGTCGGGTCGACGCTTACCAACTGGCGCGCTTATCTCAGCACGACCGAGCCGGGCGGCGCGGAAGGCGTCAATGCACGCGATCGCATCGGCAAAGGCCCATGGCAGAATGCCAAGGCCGCCGTGATCGCCAAGAGCGTCGACGACCTGCACTCCAGCTCAAATAATCTCACCAAGCAGACCGCACTGACCGAGAAAGGCGAGATGGTCAGCGGCCGCGGCGACCCGGTCAACACCCATGACATTCTTACCGGTTCGGATCCCGAAGGCATGTTCTCGACCGCCGGCGGCGATACCACTTGCGGGAACTGGACGAAGAGCGCCGACGGCTCGGCCATCCTTGGTCATTCGGATCGCCAGGGACTTAAGGACACCAGGCACATGAAGTCGTGGAACTCCGCCCATGGTTCGCGCGGATGCAGCCAGGACGCCCTCAAGAGCACCGGCGGCGCCGGCCTGATCTACTGCTTTGCCGCCAATTGAGATCGATCGACGGACGGTCATGTTGTGGCGCCAGGGCGGGTTTGAAACCCGCCCCTACCGACGCCAGCACCGTGCATGCGGATGTAGGGGCGGGTTTGTAACCCGCCCCCCTTCTTGTCAGGACGAGAAACGCAAATGCTCAGGATTACCATCCTATGCTGCGGTCTCATGTGCTCCTGCCCGGCATCGGCGCAGGATATTGCCGGCATAGAGGACTGCACGAAAACGTCGGGTCTCGATAAACGGACAAGCTGCCTTCAGAGCAACATCAACCTCCTGCAGCAGCTTCTGTCCAGGAATTCGCGCGATTACCAGCAGCGGCTCACTGCGGCGTCAAACGAGATCGTCGCGCTCAAAAGCACAGTGGCGAGCTTGCAGGCCCGCGTGGAGCAGCTGCAGGCGGAGCGCAAGCCGGCGGCCGACAAGAAGCCGGATGCAAAATAGCAATGGCGGAGGAGCAAAAGCGGCGAACGCGGCCCGCTTGCGGCTAGCGCTGATCGCCGGTCATGGCGGGAACGAATGGCGCGGCGTGCGCGCGTCGCTCGCGGCCCGCGCGGCGGTCCTTGCCTGAGCGCCGCTCCCCGAGCGCTTGCCGCTCGGCATCCGAGCGCAGGTCCTTGCCGCTGCGCCGATCCTCGCCCGAACGTCGCGCCGGCGTCGAACGCCTGTCCTCTTGCGCCATTGCCGTATCTCCCGGTGTGATGCCCGGTATGGCGCAGGTTCGTGAACGGCCGGTTTATGCGTTTGGTAAAGGGATCGTATAGCGCTCGCCTCAAGCTTTGGGCGCAGGCCGCATCTCGCTCGACGAATTGATGACCGCGTGAATGCTGCGGGCAAACTCGACGGCGCCGGCGACGTCCATGTCGAGGGCGGCGCGCGCGTAGTCCTTGCAGCCGGTCCGCGCCGGACGCGGCGCCCGCATGATCTGCGCGCACAACGCATCGACCGCGGCATCGAGGGCGGCCGCGGGATGAATGTCGCTCACGATGCCCGCTTCGCGCGCGCGGGCCGCGTCAATCACCGCGGTCGACCACACGAGGTAGGTCAAGGCCTTGCGCGGGACGCGGTCGACCAGCGCCGACATCACCATGGTCGGCATGATGTTGTGGGCCATTTCGGGCACCTGGAATTTTGCGCTGTCGGCCGCAAGCGTGATGTCGCACACCGCCGCGATCGCGCAGCCAAAACCGAAGGCGCGCCCCTTGACCACGCCGATCACCGGGATTTCGCAGCGCCGGAACGCGCCGTAGCAGTTGAACACAACGTCATTGCGGCGGCGCAGCTCGAACGCCTCGGGTGGCGCGCCGGGCGCGCGTTTGCCCATGGTCTCGCGGCCGATGCAGAAGTCGTTGCCGGCTCCGCGCAGCACCACGATCTCGGAGCTCTCGGCGGCGCCGAGCAGCAGCCCCGCCAGCTCCACCGCCATGGCGTCGGATGCGGCGTTTCCGATCTCCGGCCGGTTGAGCGTGATCTCGAGCACCGGCCCCTTGCGGGCGGTCAGTATCTCATTCGCCATTGCACTTGCTCCCAGGAAGGTGGCTAAACCTGCATGCTGCTACCATAACGGCGACCACGTTCAACCTTAAGGGTTCGCGATGAATGACACCGACAGCTGCGGCCGGCCGCCGGACGCGGAGCCTGCGCTGCGCGCCATTGCCATGCCGGCGGATGCCAATCCGTTTGGGGACATTTTCGGCGGCTGGCTGCTGTCGCAGATGGATCTGGCGGGCGGCACCGTCGCAACGCGACGCGCCAGGGGGCGCACGGCCACGGTGGCGATTACCGGCACCAGCTTTCATCGCCCGGTCTTCATCGGCGATGAGGTGACGTGCTATGCCGAGATCGTGCGCATCGGCAGAACGTCCATTACGGTGAAGGTCGAAAGCTGGGCGCGGCGCGGAACCGGTGATGAGCACATCGCCGTGACCGAAGGCACCTTCACCTACGTCGCGGTTGACGGTAATCGTCGGCCGCGTCCCGTGCCGCCCGAAGGTTGACGCCGCGTCCGGCTTTGCGTGATACACCGGGTGTTCTGCTCCCCTTTTCGTGACCGGACCGGCTGATGACCGCTGCCTCCTACCGACGCGATTACATCACCCGGCCGATCTTTCGGTGGGCGCGCAACGTGCTCCCGAGCCTGTCCGCGACCGAGCGCGAGGCGGCGGAGGCCGGCGATGTCTGGTGGGATGCCGACCTGTTTAGCGGCAATCCGGATTGGACGAAGCTCATCGCATTCCCGCCGGCCGCATTGTCGGCGGAGGAGCAGGCATTCATCGACGGACCGGTCGCGGAGCTCTGCCGCATGCTCGACGACTGGCGCATCAATTGGGAGTGGCGCGACCTGCCGCCGCAGGTGTGGGAATATCTCAAGCAGCACAAGTTCTTTGCGATGATCATTCCCAGGGAATACGGCGGCCTCGGGTTCTCAGCCTATGCCCACTCGCAGGTCATCCGCACGATCTCGAGCCGCTCCATTGTCGCCGCGGTGACCGCGATGGTGCCCAATTCGCTCGGCCCCGGCGAGCTGCTGCACCGCTTCGGCACCAAGGAGCAGCAGGACTACTGGCTGCCCCGGCTCGCGCAAGGGCGCGAGATCCCCTGCTTCGGGCTCACCAGTCCCGAGGCGGGCTCGGATGCCGCCTCCATGATCGATTCCGGTGTGGTCTGCCGCGGGAGCTGGCAAGGTCGCGACACGCTCGGCATCAGGCTCAACTGGCACAAGCGCTACATTACGCTCGCGCCGGTTGCCACCGTGCTCGGGCTTGCCTTCAAGCTCTCCGACCCCGACCGCCTCATCGGCGATCACGAGCAGCTTGGCATCACTGTCGCGCTGGTGCCCACCAACCTGCCCGGAGTGACCATCGGCCGGCGGCATCTGCCCGCCTTGCAGATGTTTCAGAACGGGCCGACCTCGGGCCGCGACGTGTTCATTCCGATGGACAATGTCATCGGCGGCATTGCCCAGGCGGGCAAGGGCTGGAAGATGCTGATGAGCGCGCTCGCGGCCGGCCGCGGCATCTCGCTGCCATCGCTCTCTGCGAGCGGGGGCGCCTTCGCCGCCCACGTCTGCGGCGCCTATGCCCGCATCCGCGAGCAGTTCCACGTCCCCATCGGCCGCTTTGAAGCTGTCGAGGAGCGTCTCGGGCGGATTGCGGCGACCGCTTATCTGCTTGACGCAGCGCGGCGGCTGACCTGCGCCGCCATCGATCATGGCCACAAGCCCGCGGTGGTCACCGCCATTATCAAGCAGCAGGCGACCGAGCGGCTGCGCGTGGTGGCCAACGACGCCATGGATATTCACGGCGGCAAGGCGGTGCAGGAAGGCCCGCTCAATTATCTCGGCAGCTTCTATCGTGCCGTGCCCATCGGGATCACGGTCGAGGGGGCAAACATCGTCACCCGCAGCCTCATTCAGTTCGGCCAGGGCGCGATCCGCAGCCATCCTTTCCTGCTGAGCGAGATCAACGCGCTCGAAGAGCCCGATCCCGCCCGCGCCCTCGATGAGTTCGACCGCGCATTCTGGCGCCACGTGAGCCACAGCCTGGCCAATGCCATGCGCGCTGTGGCCCGCGCCTGGACCGGCGGCCTCACCGCGCCCGCCCCGGCGGCAGGGATGACGCGCCGCTACTACCGGCGGCTCGGACGCTACGCGTCGGCGTTTGCGCTCGCGGCCGATTTCGCGCTGCTCACGCTGGCAGCCGGGCTCAAGCGCCGGGAGATGATCTCGGCCCGCTTCGGCGACATCCTCTCCGAGCTCTATCTGGGCTCTGCCGTGCTCAAGCGCTGGGACGAAGAAGGCCGTCAGGCCGCCGACGTGCCGCTCGTCGCCTGGTGCATGGAGACGAGCTCCGCCACCATCGAGACGCGTCTCGACGAGATTCTGGCCAACCTTCCCATGCGGCCCGTGGCCTGGCTGCTTCGCTTCATGCTGCTGCCGTTCGGCGTGCGCCGCCGCGGTCCCTCCGATCGGCTCACGCAGGCCTGCGCCGGGCTCCTGCTTGCGCCCTCCGCCACGCGCGACCGTCTTACTGCCGGCATTTTCCACGGGACCGGCGACAACGGCATTGCGCGCCTCGAGCGCGCATTCGAGCTCACAATCGCGGCCGCGCCTTTGCACGAGCGCCTGCATAGGGCCAAGATCAGGGACATCGAAGCGGCGCGTCGGCAGGATGTCATCAATGACAGCGAGGCGGCGGCGCTGCATGCCGCGGCGCAGGCCGTCGCTGAAGCGGTCGCGGTCGATGATTTTGCGCCGGAAGAGATCACCCGGCGGCAATCCCTGGGAGACATGCCATCGCAAGCGATGCCCCGACCGACGGCCGCGGAATAGCAGCGCGTCCGGTCTTCATTGTTGACGGCAGCCGCACTCCCTTCATCCGGGCGCGCGGCCGGCCGGGTCCGTTCACGCCGGTTGATCTTGCGGTTGCCTGTGGGCGTCCGCTGCTGCTGCGCCAGCCGTTTCCACCGGATGCCTTCGACCAGGTCATCCTCGGCTGCGTCAGCGTGCCCGCCGAGGAGATGAACCCTTCGCGCGTGGCGGCTCTGCGGCTCGGCATGGGCGACGACATGACCGCTTTCACGGTCCAGATCAATTGCGGCTCCGGCATGCAGTCGATCGACGTCGCATACCGATATATCCGCGCCGGGCATGGCAATCTCATTCTCGCGGGCGGAGCGGAATCGCTGAGCCAGTCGCCGCTCCTGTTCCGCCGCAGCGCAGTCGACTGGTACGCGCGCATGCTGGGCGCGCGCGATGTCTCCTCTCGGCTGGTAGCGGCCCTCGGCTTCCGCCCCTCGTTTCTCAAGCCGGTCATTGGCCTCGAGCGCGGGCTCACCGATCCGCTGGTCGAGCTCAACATGGGACAGACCGCCGAGATACTGGCCCATCTCTTCGGGATAACGCGGACCGACGCCGATCGTTATGCGGTCGAGAGCCAGCAGCGGCTCGCCCGCGCGCAGAAGGAAGGCTGCTTCGCAGGCGAGATCGAGCCGGCGTTCACCCGCGACGGCAGGATCTATGACCATGATGACGGCGTGCGCGCCGACAGCACCGTCGAGAAGCTCGCCGAGCTCAAGCCGGCCTTCGAGCGGCCGTGGGGAAAGGTGACCGCCGGCAACAGCTCGCAGATCACCGATGGGGCCTCCTGGGTGATCCTCGCCTCCGAGCAGGCGGTCAAGCAGCACGGCCTTTCGCCGCGCGCGGTGATCGTCGACAGCCAATGGTCCGCGCTCGAATCCTCCATCATGGGGCTCGGACCGGTGCTGTGCGCTACGGAAATCCTGCGCCGGCACCGCCTTGCGCTCGGCGACATCGCGCTCTGGGAATTGAACGAAGCCTTCGCCGCGCAGGTGCTCGCCTGCCTTGCCGCCTGGGAGGACGACACCTTCTGTCGCGAGCTGTTGCATCTCGATAAGGCGGCAGGGCGCATCGAGCGCGACAGGCTCAATGTCGACGGCGGCGCCATCGGGATTGGCCATCCGGTCGGCGCAAGCGGCAACCGCATCGTCCTGCATCTGGTCAACGCCATGAAGCGTCTTGGCGTGCGCCGGGGGATAGCGACCGAGTGCATCGGCGGCGGGCAGGGCGGCGCCATGCTGATCGAGACGGTATAGGGCGCGTCCCATGGGAAGGGTCTGGAACGTTCTTGCTCCGCGCAATATCGAGCTCGGTCCGTACTCGGAAAGCGAGCGACCGGATGCCGGCGTGCCGGGCGCCAGCAGGCAATGGCGGCACTGGAAGCTTGTCCGCGACGATAGCCGCATCGCCTGGCTGATCTTCGACAAGTCGGGCGCGAGCGCCAATACGCTGAGCGAAGACGTATTCGGCGAGCTCAACGAGGTTCTCACGCGCATCGACCGCGAGCCGCCCAGCGGCGTGGTGCTGCGCTCCGGCAAGAAGAGCGGCTTCATCGCGGGCGCCGACATCGGCGAGTTCCGCGGCATGACCGATGCCGCCGCGGTCGAGCGCCGCCTGCAGCAGGCGCATTCCATCATCGATCGCATCGACAAGCTCACCGTGCCGATCGTTGCGGTCATTCACGGGTACTGCCTGGGCGGGGGCCTCGAGATCGCGCTGGCCTGCGACTATCGCATCGCGGTCGAGGACGCGCGGCTGGGATTTCCCGAAGTGATGCTTGGCCTGCATCCCGGCCTGGGCGGCACCGTGCGGCTGCCGCGCCTGATCAATCCGCTCGAGGCCATGACCATGATGCTCACGGGGCGCAACGTGCGCGCCTCCCGCGCAAAATCTCTGGGCCTGGTGGATGCGGTGGTGCCCGAGCGGCATGTCGCGGCGGCCGCGACCGCCGTTCTCACCGGCAAGCTCACTCCCCGCCGCGGCGGCGTTCTCCTGAGCGTCGTCAACTCGACGCCCGGCCGCAGGCTCGCCGCCAGGCGCATGCGCGCAGAGACCGCGCGCAAGGCGCCGATCGAGCATTATCCGGCGCCGCACGCGCTCATCGATCTGTGGGAGAATCACGGCGGCGATGCCTTCGCCATGCAGCAGGCGGAAATCTCCTCGTTCGCGCGGCTCGTGGTCACCGACACCTCGCGCAACCTGGTGCGCGTATTCTTCCTGCGGGAGAAGCTCAAAGCGCTCTCCGACGGCGATTGGCCCGCCCGCCGCGTGCATGTCATCGGCGCCGGCGCCATGGGCGGCGACATCGCCGCCTGGTGCGCATGGCACGGTTTCACGGTGACGCTCGCCGACATGCAGCCCGAGCCGCTTGCCAAGGCCGTGGCGGGCGCGGCCAACCTGTTCGGCAAGATCGGCCACCGGCGAACGGAGATTCGCGACGCGCTCGACCGGCTCATCCCCGACCTCACGGGCGAGGGCGTGCGCTCGGCCGATCTCGTGATCGAGGCAGTGCCGGAGACGCTCGAGCTCAAACGCAAGGTGTATGCCGCAACCGAGCCGCGCATGCGGCCCGAGGCCATTCTCGCCACCAACACCTCGAGCATTCCGCTCGAGGACCTGCGGGCGCAATTGCAGCGCCCCGACCACCTGGTCGGCCTGCATTTCTTCAATCCGGTGTCGCGCATGCAGCTGGTCGAGGTGGTGAGCCACGACCAGGTGTCGCAGGACGTGCTGGCGAAGGCGCGCGCGTTTCTCGGCCGCATCGACCGGCTGCCGGCGCCGGTGAAGAGCGCGCCCGGTTTTCTGGTCAACCGCGCGCTCACTCCGTACATGCTCGAGGCCATGGTCATGCTGGGCCAGGGGATAAAAAAGGAGACCATCGACACCGCCGCGCAATCCTTCGGCATGCCGATGGGACCGGTCGAGCTTGCCGACCAGGTGGGTCTCGATATCTGCCTCAACGTCGCGGAGAGCCTGCGGGCGAGGCTCGCGCGGCCGATGCCCGACGTTTCGCAGGTGCTGCGCAGCAAGGTCGAGCAGGGCGAGCTCGGCAAGAAGACCGGCAAAGGCTTCTATGTCTGGAAGAACGGTGAAGCGGTCAAGGAAGCCGGCGCGCCGCAGCCGACCAATGAGCTCACCGAGCGCCTCATCCTGCCCATGCTGGATGTGTGCGTGACCTGCCTGCGCGAGGGCATCGTGGCGGACGAGGACACCATCGACGGCGCCATGATCTTCGCGACCGGCTTCGCCCCGTTCCGCGGCGGGCCCATGCATTATGCGCGATCGCGCGGGCCGCAGAACATCCGTCAGGAGCTCGAGCGGCTGGCCGGGCGTTACGGCGATCGCTTCCAGCCCGATGCGGGCTGGGAGCGCCTGACATGAGGCGGGCGCTCGGTCTGCTCCCTCTCCCCGTAAGCCGGGGTCCCCGCGACGCTTGCGTCGCGGAGTGGCTTAACGGGGAGAGGGTTGGGGTCATAGGCGTTAACTTAAGATTAACCATGGGGCTGCGATTCCGCCATGCATGAGCGATTCTCTCGGGCTTTGTACCTGGTCCTCGGCTTTGGCTCGGATCAGC